>JAESGP010000082.1_pt1 | contig 87447 bp, 59 predicted proteins | sample 9269741 | NCBI WGS metagenome assembly JAESGP01 (sample SAMN15720684, study PRJNA650882) | algae metagenome | isolation source: Desmonostoc vinosum HA7617-LM4 and co-occurring heterotrophs from cave wall | place: USA: Waikapalae cave, Hawaii | collected 2011-05-27 | reverse complement strand
CGCGGGTAAGGTTACTGGGGTAAGCTTTACTCATGTCGCTCTCTCGGTGCTGTGTATTTTGCTATTCGCAGCTTACACTGAGAGAGTTTTTTTACAAACTACCTGACTTTTCAAACAGCCTCTTAGAAAAATACCTTAATTTGTCGCATTAATAACTTAGGGCGTGTCATCCTTCTTAACCTTAAATTGCTTAAGAGGGTGTTTTTTCAAAAAATAAATTTTTATGACGATGCAGCTACTGAACGATCGCTATCAAGTTATCCGTACATTAGGTGCTGGTGGGTTTGGCGAAACCTTTCTAGCAGAAGATACTTATATGCCTTCAAAACGCCGCTGTGTGGTAAAACAGCTAAGACCGATTCAAAATAATCCTCAAATTTACCAACTCGTGCAGGAACGGTTTCAACGAGAAGCGGCAATTTTAGAAGAACTCGGCGGTAAAACTGCTCAAATCCCTTCTTTGTATGCTTATTTTTCTGCTGCTGGGCAGTTTTACTTAGTTCAAGAGTGGGTAGAAGGTGATACTCTAACTGCAATACTGCAAAAACAGGGTCTTTTTACTGAAAGTGCTGTCCAAGAATTATTGATAAGTTTATTACCCACTCTGGAGTATGTTCACTCTCAGCAAATCGTTCATCGTGATATTAAACCAGATAATATTATTGTGCGGCACCATGATTGCAAACCAGTACTCATCGATTTTGGTGCGGTGCGCGAATCTATGGGAACGGTTGTGAATTCCCAAGGGAATCCTACCAGTTCGATTGTAATTGGTACGCCAGGATTTATGCCCAGCGAACAAGCAGCAGGTAGACCAGTTTATTCGAGTGATTTATATAGTTTGGGGATGACTGTCATATATCTGCTGACTGGTAGACAACCACAACAACTAGAAACAGACTCGCAGACTGGTGAGATTGTCTGGCGAGAGTATGCTAGTCATATTAGCCCGATGATGGCGGGGATTATCGATCAAGCGATCGCTTATCATCCCCGCGATCGCTATCCTACCGCTAGAGCGATGCTAGATGCTCTGCAAAGTTCAGCAAATCCCATACCACCGACACAACCAGTACCTCAAATACCCACGCCAATACCTCCCACTATTCCTATTACTCCCCAATCTAGGACTCTAAAAAATAATCGTAGCAGTATTTTGATCGGCGGTTTAGTTGCAGGTGGGTTAGTTGGTGCAGCAGTAATTACAACTCAGGTATTCACAAAGCCACAGTCTCCAGAAATTCAGTCACAGACACAACAAACACCTTCATTAGTATCTCCTGATATTGCGCGATCGCCAACACCCGAAATATCAAATAACTCAAGTTCTTTACCTGTAAATATTACTCCGCCATCTCAGCCACAATCTCCGCGAATTACCCCACCATCTCCACCCAAACCTGCATCAATTACTCCACAATCTCCGCCGTCGGTTATTATCTCATATGCCAATGGTGATTATTCATGGCTTTCTCAAAAACTTGTCACTGATGCTGATTTAAATGGTAAAGACGGTTTGGAATTAGATATTATGCGAAATTCAATTTTTGCCCGTCATGGTCGCCGTTTTGATACTCCGGGCTTACAAGCTTATTTTAATAATCAATCTTGGTATCGTCCTTTGTATTCACCTAAGCAATTTCCCACTAAATTACTATCAAAAATAGAGCGGCAAAATGTTGAATATATTAATAAATACCAAAATCGATATAATTTAAGATATTTTAAATAGTATCTTCCCTACTCCCCACTCCCCACTCCCCACTCCCTACTCCCCACCCACACAAGTCAGTTCAAAAATCAAAGCAGACTAAAATTATTAAGAATTACGACGATATCTTAATTTAGTTGGGGAAAACAAATAATTGGAACTATAACGGGTATAGTATATTACTGTTAGCTACTAGTAGAGTCCAAAATTAAACTTTAAATTTGGAGAAATAAAAACATGCAAGAAATTGAAAGATTTTTTAGCAACATATTTAGTAGCCTTGCTGATCGCTTTAGATTTTCTGCAACGAATGCAGCTGAACAAAAAATCAGAGAAACCATAGATCAGCAACTCGATCAGCGCAAAAAACCCAAGCAAAACGAGCAAGAAGACCATAAGAATAATTCGTAATTGATAATTCGTAATTCGTAATTAATACTTTGAGGTTAAAGTTGGGGGCTTTAAATCAGTAATAAATTTATTTGTTTCCATAAACAAAGCTAGTTGCTATATAACTGTAACTACGAATTACGAATTACGAATTAGTAATTATTTAGTGGCGTTAATTTATGCAAACACTGCTAAACAATCGCTATCAAGTTATTCGGACTTTGGGCGGCGGTGGTTTTGGAGAAACTTTCCTTGCGGAAGATACTCAAATGCCCTCCAAACGTCGCTGTGTAATTAAACAGCTAAGACCGATTCATAATAACCCCCAGATTTATCAGTTGGTGCAGGAAAGGTTTCAACGAGAAGCCGCAATTTTAGAGGATTTGGGCGGTATTACTGACCAAATTCCCACTTTGTATGCTTACTTTCAATTGGAAGGGCAATTCTACTTAGTCCAAGAGTGGATTGAAGGCGATACCTTAACGGCAAAAGTTCACCGACAAGGGTTATTTAGCGAAAGTGCTGTCAAAGAATTATTAGTAAATTTATTACCAGTATTAGAAAACGTACACAATAAGCGGATTGTTCATCGCGATATTAAGCCCGATAATATTATCCTGCGTCAGCGCGATGCTAAACCAGTACTCATCGATTTTGGTGCGGTGCGCGAATCTATGGGAACAGTCGTGAATTCCCAAGGCAATCCCACCAGTTCGATTGTGATTGGTACACCAGGATTTATGCCTAGTGAACAGGCAGCGGGTAGGCCAGTTTATTCGAGTGATTTATATAGTTTAGGCATCACAGCGATTTATTTGCTAACAGGCAAACAACCGCAAGAGTTAGAGACAGATTCACGTAGCGGAGAAATTATTTGGCGTAGTCACGCTTTGAGTGTCAGTCCTACTTTAGCAGGAGTGATAGACCAAGCGATCGCCTACCATCCGCGAGAACGTTTTGCCACCGCTAGAGAAATGCTAGAAGCGTTGTACTCCGGGACGGCAGCCGCATTTCCACCAACAATGCCTTATGCTCAAACTCAACCAACAGTCAATGTCGCACCCCCGGTAACAATGCCAAACACAGTTGCGGTAAGTCCTGGGACTGTGAATCAAGGCAGTGGGCACAAGGGAATCCTTCTTGGTAGTTTGATTGTAGGTGGTTTAGTAGGTGGTGCGATCGTGGTTGGTTTGATTCTGAGCAAATCGACTGAACCAATTGTCCAATCAACTAACTCATCAGTATCTTCGTCAAATCGCAACGAATCGCCAGATACTAACACCTTACCACCGAATATAAATAACGAACCACGAGATAATATACCGACTGAGCAACCAGATATTAACACCCCACCACCGAATACAAATAACGAACCACGAGATAATATACCGACTGAGCAACCAGATACTAATACTAGCGTCCCAAGTCCTACCCCATCTGCTCAAATTTCTTCTCCACCACAGCCAGAAGTTGAGCGGACATCACCAGAAGCAGCTATACAAAGTTATTATGCAACCATTAATCAAGGTCAGTATCAAACTGCATGGAATCAGCTAGCCCCTAGCTACCAAAGCAATCGCCGCCTGCATCCAAATGGATATCTTTCTTATATCGACTGGTGGGGAGGACAGGTACAAAATGTAGATGTTGAACAAGTTAGTTTGATACAAGAAAATGCAGAAACAGCTACAGTTAATGCTCAGTTAAAATATCTACTCAAAACGAAGAAAGTCGTTACTAGTTCTGTGCGTTTTTCCCTTTTATGGGATGCTGAAAATAGCAGATGGGTTATTAGTGGTACAAAATAGATAAACATTCCTAAGTACAGAGTACTGAGTCAGTAAGTTCGTAGTGAGTTAGCGCGGTCTTGGGGGTTTCCCCCATGAGCGACTAACGAACCCGGAGGGTCAGGATTTTAATCCTTGTTTTCTAAGCACTAAAGTGCTGATGACAAGCCATCAATGAGCTAAATTTGGGGATGAAATAGTGTCAGAAATCTTGACAGAAGAAAGCTTTGCTCATGGTTTGAAAGTGATTGCTTCGTGCGATTCAGACTTAGCAGTAGTTCTCCAAACTCTGAGTTTTCCTCCTTTTTGGATACGCGAACCAGGTTTTGCAACGCTGATTCAAATCATATTAGAACAACAAGTATCTATAGCATCAGCTAAAGCGATTTTTGAGCGGTTGCAACAAACTATATCACCGATTACTCCAGAGCAGTTTGTCAGTCTCAATGATGAACAAATTAAAAAAATTGGATTCAGTAGACAAAAAGCTCTTTATGGGCGATCGCTAGCTGATTCTATCATTTCTGGACAACTTGATTTACATCTGCTCCACAAGATGGATGATGATGATATCAGGTCTACTTTGAAAAAAATTAAAGGTATTGGAGATTGGACTGTTGATATATATTTGTTGATGGCAATGCGGCGACGTGATAGTTTCCCGGCGGGAGATTTAGGATTAGCGTTAGCGATTCAAAAACTTAAAGGATTAGAGAAGCGACCTAAACCAAAGGAAATAGAAAGTATTGCGGAGCAATGGCGACCTTGGAGAGCAGTAGCAACGCGTTTATTATGGCACTATTATTTAAGTAAGTAATTTTATATAATTAATTTATGCAAGAGGTCTAATGCTTTAATTGTCCTCTGGCTTCTGCTAGGGGATAGAATCGAAATACTGTTTGTAGAAATGCTCTTGCTGCTTTTATTTCTTTGGTTCTTGTAGGTTGCCATCTATCAGGAAGGCAGAAAAGAAACTTAACTAAATTTTTAGTTTGCATTAGTGAAAGTTGACTAAATTCTAATCCTAGATAAATTTGTTCTTTATGCCTAAATTTTCTGACAATTTTGACTTTAAAATCTGTATCTGCAATTGCCGGAATATACAATTTAGCTGTTTCTGGTAATTGAGATAATGGCATTGTGCTAGGAATTTGAATTAAAGCTCCTCCTTCTGATAAGTCAAGAGTATGACCTTCTAGTATTTCTGATAATAATTTTAATTGACAGGTCAACTTATGTTCAAATCTTAAAAATCGGCGTTCTTGGGGAACTTCAATTGTTGACTGAATACAAACACTTAATAATGCTAAATTATAAAAACTCCAAGTTAAGGTAATTGCTAAACTAGCAGCTTCATCAGATGGATCTGCAATTCCTAAAAAGTGGCGTAACAAGCCAATACAATAGCAAATTGCGATTAATATTAAAGGGATACCAAGCTGCCAATTAATACTGATTTTTGACAAAACTACACCTTTGGGAGTAACTTTAAATCTAACTCCAAATGGCGAAATCAAGGTTTTACATACAGCGATAGTCACTGGTAAACACATCAAAATATCAAATACATCTGACCAAACAATTGAACGTAAACCGCCATTGAGCCAATTAAAAATACATAAATTAAAGATATAATAAGGAAGAAAGAAAATTAAAATTCCAGGAATAGTAGGATTAATCGCAAAGATATCAAAAATTAATGAGAATGCAGGTAAAAGTAAATAAAATAAACGAGTGATGGCAGTACACCAAAAAATGATCGCACAGAAATGAACAAGACGCTGTATGAAAGTCAGTCCTGAGTAAAACAAAGGTGGATGTTGAGGACAGAAAAATAATTGTAAATTTCCTTGTGCCCATCTCAATTTTTGATTAATATAGGCACTGATATTTTCTGGTGCAGCTCCCCCAGAGATTAACTCATTTAAATAAATAACTTTATAGCCTTGGTTGAGGAGTTGCATTGAAGTGTAAAAATCCTCAGTAATACTTTGAGTAGGAATCCCGCCAATTTCTTCTAATAGATTACGACGAATGATAAACGAAGTTCCAGAACATAGAGGTGAGTCTAAAGCATCTCTCCCAGCTTCCATATACTGAAAAGATAAATCGACATCATTGCCAATCAGATGATCGACTCTTAAATTTAACAAAAAGGAAGAAGTATTATAAAAATTTTGTGGAGTTTGAACAAGCGCAACTTGCGAATTTTGAAAAAAACCAACCGTGCGTTCTAAAAAATTTTGAGCAGGTACAAAATCAGCATCAAAGATAGTAATCAATTCTCCTGATGTGAGTTTCAAAGCATGATTGACATTACCTGCTTTCGCATGAGAACGGTCAACTCTATCAATGTAAAAACAACCCAAATATTGAGCAAGCTTTTGCACTTCTGGACGGCAACCATCATCTAAAAGGTAAATTGTTTTACGTGGATAATTAATTAACTGGCAACCGATGACTGTACGCGTCAAAATATCTAGAGATTCGTTATAAGTGGGAATTAAAATATCAACAGTTGGTTGATAAGTGCCATCAATAATTGCTTGCGATAAATAGTCAGCTTCTTGAGAACGATCGCGCACCGACACAGTTTGAGCATAAAAGCTGATAGTACTGATATAATTCAGTAGCTCAGCTAAAAAAAACAACACACTCAAGCTACCAATCCAAAAATTAGGTAGATACAGAGTACCCAACAGCCGCCACAGCATATATTGTGTCACTAAAGCGATCGCAATTATCCCCGCGATCAATCGACTCCAATACCCCGGTTGCGGAGAAAAATATTGCAGCAATATCGCCGCCACTACACTAAAACCAGTAGGTAAGCATATCTGCAATAATCCCACTTCTGTAGGGGCAAAAAAATTATGGCTAGCTTCCAACCAAGCACTTAATTCAATTTCCCATTCTGATAAGTCTATCTCTAAACCAAAGACACCAAACCCAACCACCAGCAACAGAGTTAAACAGAACCACCATAAACCTTTAAGTTCCACCTAGTTGCTTTTCCTCCCAAAGCGGGGAATAACCACCTCAACACTGCGTCCCACGTAACAAAACTCTTGGGAATTCGCAGGTTCAGACCACTCCACCCCGATGCGTAAAGCTACTTGACGCTTAGGTAAATCCTTGAGTAAACCAACCACATCTTCCCCCGCATTCATGCGTCCGACACCGGCACGAATAGCCAAAATCTTGCCTTGCCATCGCCGCTGAGTTTCCCCCAACAACTTAATTTGTACAGCCATTCCCGATGATAGTTGTGCCGCACTTTGTTCTGGTACCAAAGCCTCAACCCAACGGTTTTGACAATTAACCATTGTTAAAATTTCCTCATTTGGTTCTAGATATTCATTACTCCGAGATTTAATTGACCAAATGGGCCCAGCAATAGAAGCCTTAATCGCTGTCACCGAATCTATTTTTAATTGCTTCTCAATCTTACTTAACTCATTATTAATCGCTTGAATTTCCCCATTAGTACTTAATTTTTTTTGCTGAATTGCTATCAGTTCCTTAGCTAAATCTTGTTGATGAATCAATAATTGCTGTTGACGATTTTCTGTATCACCAATTCTCAACATAAAGTTAATTTGTACAGATGACAAATTAGCCTCATTAACTTGTAACTGACTTAAAGATTGCTGATAAGACTCAAAAGCCTTTTTCACATTTTCTTGTGATTGTTTAGCAAGAGATTGCAGTTTTTCAGCCTGACTTACCGAAACTACCTTTTCTTGAGCTAATTGTTGATAACGTTGTGCTTCCTTTTGGGCGATCGCAGCTTCTTCTTTTTGCCTTTCTAGCTCAGCATGAGATTGATTAATATACCTTTCAGTTTGTGATAATTCTAATTTTTTTTGTTGATTTTGTAACTGTTTTTGTTGTAATATTTGCTGCTCATATAGCTTAATTTTATGATCAAGTTGCCCTAAAATTCGTTCATAAGTACTAGCTTGCTCACGAAGACTTAGCAATGATTTTTGAGCAACACTTAATTGAGTTTTTAATTCTTCTCTACGTAAAATTAAAGTATTAGCTCTGGGGTTTTTCACATGACCCAAAACCCTATTAGGTTCCACCCATTCACCAGGAACATAGTGATTATTTAATTGTAAATTTCCCTCAATCGGTGTACGAATATACACAATATCACTATTGATATAAGCTCGACTGCTACGAATACTCAAAAGATGCTGCACAAAAAAAGTCAAACCAACCCCCATCACACCAAGGGCCAACACCAACCGAGTTGATTTAAAAACACTTGTACGTTTTGGAACTGGTAACTTAAGAAATATAACCTTAATAAACACTAAACCTCCATAGAAATAGGGAGTGGGGAGTGGGGAGTGGGGAGTAGGGAGTGGAGGAGAAATATATTTTTTACCTTTTTGCGTCTTTGCGTCTTTGCGTAAGACAAAAAGATATTAATCTATAGCAGTGCGTTACTACGTGAGATACTTCCCATTAAACAACAGGTGATAAATCTACCTTAAAAACAATATCGTTGTAATCTCCATCTCCACCCCCCGGTAAATCTTCAAAACCAAAATGGTTACTGCCCAACAACCGCAGATGATCAAATCCATCAGTATTAGCTCCTAAATAAGGGAAATAAATACTAGGATTATTACTAGCATTATCATCAATAAGTTGATTAATCGTGCCATCAATAATCAAGAAAGGCGCTAAAATATCTCCTCCTTCTATTTGAACATTAGTAACTGTGTGTGACTGATTATTAACTTTTAACTCCAAATCAGTTACTCGTCTTTGCATTGCCACTTCTATATAACGAGCATCCCCAGGATTGACTAACACACCAAATTCATCGCGGACAGATCCTTGAGCATTTTCTACCACGTAAAGTCCAGCGACATTATTCAAACTTGCTTCCCGCCAAACTGTAAATTGAGCAGTTAAAACTTGCCCATCAAATTCTCGTAAATCAATAACTTCACTTTGAAATAATCCTTGAAGATTAGTACCTATAGGGGCATCTTCATTAGTAACTTGCAAATTAATTTCTAGGCTATCAAAGCTGAGAGAATTATTAAATTGGTCTTGCCAACGGATTGTTAAATTCCCATCGTTGAATTCTTCAGTCGTGAGAGTAGTAAACTCCCCATTAGCATTAACCGCACTTCCCAACAAAACGCGATCACTTTTACCAGCAATCACCAAATCTGTCGTACTATCTTGTACCAGGTAGAATTGTAAGCGATCGCCTGCATTAAAACTCAATAATTGTTCGGAGTTAAATTGAGGAAATAGGTTGTGACTCAATGTTGAGAAAATCACTCTGGCAGGCTGAGGACGGTTAGGATTTAATGCAGCTTGCAAATATCCCGGAGAACCAGGAAGTAACCCATTAACTCGACCTTCTGCATCATCAACCACAAACACACCAATTTCATTAACTTGATTAGTCTTGATTTGGCTGACAGTGAATTTCACCTTCACCTTATCAACCCCAATCACAGAAAACAAATTGTTGTCTTCGTGTACAATTTTTGACGCGACTATCCGCAAGTTAACATTAGCTTTTGCACTTTTAAAACCAAACTTATCAACTAATTTGTAAGAAAATACATCATCACCCTCAAAGTTTTGATTGGGATTGTAAGTAATGAAATCATCTTCCAAATCATCAAGCGTGTCATTATCATTCAGGATTACTGAACCATAAGTAGGCAAATCTTCTAGAGTTAAGGATAAGCCAGATAAATCCAAATCTTGGTCATTTTTTAATAACTCCTTGACTTGAATTTGTGTCGATTGATTTGCAGCTACAGTTACCTCATCAGCTACAGGCGCTGGTGGGTTAGACTCACCCGTGACTTCTACAGTTACAGTTGCCTCATCAGTATTAGTACCATCACTCAAAGTGTAAGTAAAGGTATCCTTGACTACATCATTGGGAATAATCGATTGAGGAGCTGTATAAGTGAAAGAATTATCGTCATTTTGAGTGACCATTCCCCCCAAGGCAGAACTAGCTTGGAAACTATCAATAGTGGGGATACCGTTGATGCTGATGTCATTACTTAAAACATCAATCACTACAGGTGTATTTTCCTGCGTACTGGCTTTGTCGTTAATCGCATCTAAAACCAAAGCTTCATAACTACCAATATCCACCGTTTCGCCAGCGATGCGGAGTGCAAGGCGTTGGTCTGTTGTGATGCCAGCGACCGGCGGATTTGCACCCGTATTCAAAGCCGGACTATCCTTAACTAAGGCATGGGTGAGGGTTTGACCACCATTATTTTCCAAAACTGGGTTCAAAACTTGCTCAATTTCACTGATGCCAGCACTAGTAAAAGTTTGATCGCCTGTAGCAGTGAATGCGCCTGGAGAATCAACACCGATGAAATTATGACCTTGACTGGTGTAAACAACCGCTACCCCATCAATACCAGGATTGATATCTGGTGCTAGTCCACTAAAATCGTAATTGCCAGCGACGATGCTATTTTGCAGGCGAACTTCAGATGATGCACTTGGCTTATTATAAATACCGCCACCCATGCCATCGGGTTCACCGTCAACATTCGCCATATTCAGTGTCACAGTGGTATTTAACAGCTGCGTTAAGCCTGAACTTTGGAAAATACCGCCCCCATTATCATTGGCAATGTTGCCACTGATTGTACTATTAGTGAGATTGACAGTCCCATAATTGTTCGAGAGTCCGCCTCCGTCATCGCCAGCGGTGTTGGTGCTAATAGTGCTACCAGTAATATTCAAGGTGCTATCAGTACTAAAAATACCGCCACCTTCGTCTTGAGCCGTATTATCACTGAGCGTTGTTCCTTGCATATTCAGGGTTGCTTGGGCAAGGGCGATCGCCCCACCAATCCCTGCACTCTTATCACTGCGATCGGCTAGAGCTATATTCTTCGTCAGTTTACTATCAGTTATGGTTAAATTAGCGTTGCTAGCTGCATAGATAGCCCCCCCAGCAGTATCAGCCCGGTTGCTTGTGAAAGTGCCGTTCGTGATTGTGGTATTTCCTGTAATAAATAATGCTCCACCTTCTCGTTCCGCTAAGTTACGAATAAACTCAGTATCAGTAATCGTTGCAGTTGCTGAAGAATTGCTATTGCCATTGTTATAAATAGCCCCCGCCTGTCCACCACCATCATTCTCTGTAAAGGTGCTATCGCTGACAGTTAACGCCCCAGCGTTATTAAAAATCGCGCCTCCAATTGCCCCTGCGACGTTACGGATAAAGCGACTATTGGTAATTGTTACTAACCCCTCTTGACCGTTGGAGAAACCGTTATAAATAGCCCCACCTTGGTCTTTAGCGAAGTTGTTGATAAACGTCGTATTGTTAACCGTCAGAGTTGCTTGATAGTTACTACTAGCACCAGGATTAGCCAAACTAGAACCAGGATTAGCCGCATTCAGAATCGCCCCACCGATAGTTTTGCTGTAGTTATCGCGGAATACAGCATCATTGATAATCAGATTGCCTTGGTTGCGAATGGCTGCACCTTGATCTACACTAATCGAGCCAGAAATACTTTGCTCAATCCCATCCATACCATCTGCAATGGTTAACCCACTCAGTTCGAGAGTCGAACCGCGTTCAACATAGAAGATACGCGAGGCATTATTCCCACTAATAGTGAGATTTTTTGCTCCTGTCCCTACAATCTTGATGTTATTGGGCAACTTATGACCGACTAACAGTTGACCTTCGGTGAGAGTAATTGTTTGGGAACTGGTTATGTCTAAATTAAAACCGATAACCCAATCCCCAGCCTCAGAGGTAGCTATCTGCACAGCTTCCCGCAAGGATAGTTGACCATCGGTAAAATCTATACCGTCTTCTGTAGTTGTGACTAATAAGACATTACTGCCTACCAAATCAGGAACTGTAAACCCTGTGGATGTGTCCACAATGCCATTGACTAAGATGTTTGCCGTCTGGAGTCCATCTGCATCGTTGTAGGTAAAGCTATCTAAGGCATTCTGATTGCTGGCTAAATCGCTTAAGTTCTCTGCCGGTTTGTAGGTGAAGAAGCCTGTACCATGATTGATGACTGTACCACCAAGTTTGGTAGTGATGGGAGATGATGCCTCTACCGTAGTAGAACCAGAATTGAAGGTGACAGCTTCGTCTGTTGTAGTTGTGGCTAGAAAAACACCAACGCTACCCTGAAATTCTGTTGCACCAATATCAACTACAGAATTAATAATCCGGGGTTGTCCTGTGGCATCTATACCACCTTCATCCTTAGCCACCATGGGTGCAAAGGCATTATTGCCAGCATCAACTAAAGGGCTATTCGCTAATAGTGCATGGGTAAGTCGAGAACCACCTGCTACTCCATTCTCAGCTAAGGTAGGATCGAGCAGCTGATTAATATTGGTGAGTCCCGTACTATCGAAGGTTTGATCTGTGGCTTCTTTAAACTCTCCGACACTATCCACACCAACGAAATTATTGCCTCGACTAATGTAAATGCTAGCGCCATAACCCCCATCTAACAAAGTTTCGCCTACATCAGGTGCAGAGTTGCCTTGATTCCCAGCAATGATTGTATTAGCTATTTTTGCGGTGGAATAATCATTAAATATGCCGCCTCCAACTCCCGTACCATCGGCGTCAGAGTCGGCAACGTTCAAAACTAAAGTGCTGTTAGTCAGGGTGAGTTTAGTACTCTTTTGGAAAATACCCCCACCGGAATTTTTGGCTTGGTTAGCACTAAAGGTTGTATTGACAACACGGGATAGGATATTGTCAGTGTAAACACCACCTCCTTGATCACCAGAATTATTCTTGCTAATAGTGGTACTGGTGAGAGTTAAGCTACCAGAACCTTGTTGATGGATACCACCGCCAGAACCATCAGCTGTATTACTATCAACCGTAGTATTGGCGAGGGACAAAACACCCGACTGACTAGCAATGCCACCCCCTGTCCCTTTGGCAGTATTTTCGGCAAACCGACTATCTTTTGTAATTAAGGTTGTGTTGTAGCCATCTAAAAGAACAGCACCGCCGTCTCCCGCAGTAGAAGCATTCTTTTCAAAGTTACTATTGAGAGCATTGACACGTGCATTGTTAGTAACATATAAAGCACCACCACCATTAATCCCTGTATTTTCAGAGAAGTAATTATCGGCAAGCTCTAGAGAGTAGGGATAAGCATCATAGCGTTGTCCATCGGTGACGGCGATCGCACCACCTTTTTGATTAGCGGTATTCTTTGTAAAGGTGCTAGTTTGAATAGATGCGATCGCTTCTAGCAGAATTGCCCCACCTTGATCTGCCGCTGTATTGTTACTAAACTCGCTGTTAATAACACCTAAAAGCGGATTACCATCATTTCTGCGATGATAAATCGCCCCACCACCGCTAGTAGCTTGATTATTGCGGAATTTGACACCATTAATAAACAGGTTGCCAGCATTATTGATTGCACCACCTTGATCGGCTAACCCATTAGCCAGGGTTAAATTTTGCAAGATGACACTTGGTAAGGGACGATTGGGAACAGCGGCAACTTCCGGTTCATTAAAGTTGCTATCAATTCTCAATAAACGAGTAGTGCCATTCCCATCAATTGTGATGTCGTCTAATGGCGACCCCAATATCTGAATATTGCTACTGATGACAAGCTCACTACCCAACGTGATGGTATGAGAACCAGAATCTAAATCGAAATTAATTTCTACATCGCCTACGGTGCGGTTAGCATAATTAATTGCTTCCCGCAGAGTTGTGACACCATTATTAATGTTATTGTCATCCGTATCGGCAGTACTGTTTACCGTCAGTTTAGTAATAATTGTGTCTGATGTAGAAACTGGCGGTAAAAAATAACTATTGAGTTGTGTTCCAGCTAGCGGTATAGTATCATCTGGCTGGACTTCATAAGCACCAATATCTGCTGTGCCTGTGCGATTTTTACCCCTTTGATCTGTAGTTAGGGTCGTATTACCATTGTCGAGGGCTATACTACCATTAACCAGTTGATGAGTCGGGATGTCGTCACCAGATAGGTTAGGATTAAGTACTTGAGTAATATCTGTAATGCTAGCACTGGCAAAAGTGCGATCGCTAGCATCTAAGAAAAAGCCATTGGTAGTGGCACGGCGATCAGTACCAATTAAATTGTTGCCCAGACTCTTAAAACTAGAGGTGGTGCTGGTGAAATTTGATTGCCCGATATCAGGAGCAATACCACTGTAATCAATATTACCTGCAATAATACTGTTGCGGACTGTAACTTTAGGTGTACTGTCATAGGATGAATTGGTGTATATTCCCCCACCAAAGCCCCGGAAGTCGCCATCACCATTCCCCACATTCAAGGCAACTGTCACACTATCTAAATTCAGTTTGCCGGAATTGAGGACAATACCACCACCATTATTTGCTGCTTGGTTCCGGCTAATTGTACTGTTAGCAATGTTAACAACGCTATCACTGCTACCATTGCTCGCAATCCCGCCGCCTTGTTCATAAGCAATATTGTCATGAATACTACTTTGGCTAACATTGATAGCCGCAGTGCCGGTGGTAAATAGCCCACCGCCTTCTTTTTGAGAATAGTTGTGGTCGAGAATGCTACGAGTTAGCGTTAACGAACCATCGGAGTTAGCGATCGCCCCACCAACACCAGCAATAGCTAGACGGTCTGCTACAGCCAGGTTATAGCTAAACTGACTATCAGTAACGGTGAGATTGGCTGTACTATTAGCATTGAAAACTGCACCACCTGCATTATCAGCCCGGTTATACAGAAACTTGTTCCTTGTCAAGCTAGCAGTTCCGGTATTGAAGATTGCCCCACCTTCTCTGTCAGCTAGGTTCTGAACAAAAGTACCGTCTGTAACTGTCAAAATGGCGCTGGGATTCGTCCCACCATTGTTATAGATAGCCCCGGCTTGATCGCCACCAAAGTTGTAACCGAAGTTGGTGTTACTAATGGTTAAACCACCATTATTGTTAAAGACTGCCCCAGCGATCGCTTGAGCGCGGTTTTGCTCAAAGCTACTATTGTTAATACTGACAGTGCCACCATTACCAGTAAAGCCGTTATAAATTGCCCCACCTTGGTCTTTGGTAGTGTTATTAATGAAGCGGGTGTTATTAATAGTAAGACTAGCATTGTATACGGGCAGTTCACCCATATCTCCAGCACTGCTACCATTAACGATCGCTCCCCCTATTGTTTCCGAGCGATTATCTCGCAATACACTATCATTAATAATCAACGTGCCATGGTTGCGAATTGCTCCACCTTGAGAAACGCCAGGAAAGGTAGAATTATTGGCACGGTCTATACCATCGGCTAAAGTTAAACCATTGAGTGTGAGTTGGGCGTCAACATCAACAAAAAACAACCGAGATTGTTGATTACCACTAATTGTTAAAGCATCTGCACCTGTGCCTTGGATCGTAATATTGCTACTAGGGAGAATGTCTAACTGTCCTTGGGTTAGGGCAATGGTTTGTTCTCCAGGTAAGTCAAAGCCGATTGTGCCACTTCCCAAACCATTTAAGGTGGCGATCGCTTCTCGTAAAGATGTCACCCCATCCCCGGCATCTACAATATCTTGATTGGTGGTGACAATTACTAAATTAGAAGTCCCAACATTAACTGTGACTTGAGCTGTGCTAGTACCACCATTACCATCACTCAGAGCATAGGTAAAAGTATCGCTACCCGTAAACCCTGCGTCGGGTGTATAAGTAATAGTGCTATCGGGCGTATCAGGATTATTGATAATTACTTGCCCATTGGTAGCTGGACTAGTAATACTAGTAATGCGTAGGCGATCGCTACTATCTATATCAGTGTCATTTACCAAAGGATTAAAAGTAAGTACCGTACTGATGACATCATTTACTCCTACTGGTGCTTGATTAACACCTGTCACCTGTACCTTTAAAGTTTTAACTCCCTCAATATCAGCATAAGTGATAGTATCAATCGCTGTTTCTCCTACAGCCAAAGTCTGGAAATCTGGATCAAGAGTATAAACAATCTGGCCATTACCTTGATAGGCGACATCAGCACCTAATTGACTTTCGGAATTAAGCGCCGTCAAAAAACTAGAGCCTGTATCGATGATTATAGATGCATCATCATTGACAGCAGCTATGGGAGTGCCGCTTGTGTCTGTAAACTCAACTGCCCCAATATCAATACTGAGATTCTGAACTCGTGGTTGCCCAGTCGCATCGGTTGGCAAATTTACCCAAGATGGTAGCCCCCCATCAATTGCTAAACTATTAGCGACTAACCCATGACTCAATGGTGAACCTAAAGGCGCACCATTTAACGCCAAGGTAGTATCTAAAACTTGACTAATATCACTAATACCAGCACCGATAAAAGTGATATCAGTGTACTCTTTGAACTGTTTGACTGTATCTTCACCAATTAAATTACCGCCTAAGCTGATATAAAGCCCTGAATAACTACTCGCTCTTGCGACATCTGCATTTTCAGCTGCTTCATTGCCTGCGATAATACTATTGCTAACTCTAATCGTCCCACCATCGTTAAAAAATCCGCCCCCCCGACCGGAACCGCTATTATCGCTATCCGCCACGTTGAGAGTTAAAGTGCTACTATAAACGCTGAGTTTACCCTTATTGAAAACTGCTCCTCCATCCCCAGTAGAACGATTACCGCTAAAGGTACTTTGGATCAGTTCAATATTACCGCGATCGTCAAAAATCGCCCCCCCAGCCACAAAACTCGGCGAGTTAACAGCCCCACCAGCTTGGTTATCAGCAAACAAAGTCCGAGTAGCAGTGAGAGGTTTACCAGCATTATAAATAGCCCCTCCCAACGCCGCTGCTTTATTCGTTTGGAAGGTAGTATCCGTGAGGCGTAAAATTCCCTGACTGAAAATAGCTCCCCCCACACCACTGCCGCCACTACCATCTATGACAGCTTCGTTGTTTTGGAAAGTCACCCGACTAATATTCAGACGTGCATTTTCATCAGTGAAAATACTCCCCCCCGCCTGATCCTTACCATTAATCAGAGTGAGATTTTGCAGGGACAATTCCTGCAATTGACTGACATAAAAATGACGGTTATTGTTACCACCATCGAGAGTGATATCTGCCGCATCCCCGCCATCGATAGTGATATTCCCAAAAACACCCAAACTACTGTTGAGGAAGATAGTTTGTGGATATGTCTCAAAATCAAACGTAATTAGGTGAGCAGTATTTTTATCACTATTAGCAGCATTGACAGCTTCTCGCAGAGTAGTAATACCATTACCCAAGTCGCCATCATCAGTATCAGCAATGCTATTAACTACAAAAGTGCCGAGAATACCTTGATAGTTTGCTAATACGTGAGGTTGAAATATAGCTATAGGATTGACTGCACCTGTTCTAACACTGTGACAAGGCAACTTTGCAAGGTTTAAATTTTCCGCATCCCCATCTCCCCGCGTTCTTGCGTCAACCTCAATCCAGTAACTCTGGTTTGGTGAAGTACTAGCTTCTAGATGCCAATTACCCCCCAAAGCAGAATTCCCCGTTAAAGTCCGAGAAGCAGCAATTTCTACCTTTAATATGTGATGCAGTTGAGATAAAAACTCCTCTCCAGCATTGCCAGCTGCTACTTGACAACCATAGATGAATAACTCACCTCCAGGCTGAAAGCACTTTGACCATTTATGTAGCGCAAATTTATACTCAGCAATCGTTGCCAAACTTAACTCTGTATTACCGAGGTGCAAGCATCCTGGAGAACCATGACTAATCAGATGAACTTGTCGCCAACCATAACCTTGTTGCAGAATTTCAGTAATTTGTTTGACACCATCTTGGTGAGCATCTACGACTGCTATCTGTACGCCCGATTGCACACCGGATAATAAATATAAGTAATCTTGTACTTGAGAATCTACTATTAAAAGTATTGAAGAATTAGTACTTATAGATACACTTAATTTTTCCGTAACAATAGCTAGATTAACAGCACAGTAAGACATAAGTATTTGTGGGAATTATAGACGTGCAAACAAAAATTTGTCTTTAAAGTAACTTGGCGTTTGCATACTTGTCAGTAAGTGAAAGTACGTAAATTAAGGAAATTGGGAGTGGGAAGAAATATTTTCATCTGTAGTGAGGACTTTAGTCCTCGAATATTCAAGCACGCTTTGTTATGCGTAGTGTCTTTTTAATGAGATAATTTCTTATTAATAGCTCAAGTTTTGATCTGAAGCGATCGCTATGACAATCACCCTTTCCCAGCAAGCCTTTGATGAACTATTTCAGGAAACAGTAGAACCTGACCAACACCCAGATCCAGATGATGTATTGGACGTGGTATACAAATATCCCCGACGGTTGGGACAAGGTTACTGGCGGAGAATTCAGTTACGTCCAGGATTGGAGTTGATCATTGGCAAATTGCAAATGCGCGATCGCATGATCATTCTACAACCAGAACAAGAACATGATTGGTTAGAGTATCACTTTCATTTTTCGGGAGAACATCACGATCAATATAGAAAGGTTGGTGGGGGAGAATACAGTTTCGTGGGAAGTGGACTAGATCCCAAACAAACGAGTGATTGTTCAGATAAAAACTCTTTTTTGGAAGTAAATATCCTCATGCAGCCGGAATTGCTATATTCTTTTGCTGCCAATCAACAAGGACAATTACCTCAAGCGTTGCAACCATGGATTCGGCAATCGCATCAAACCTATTACTGCCGTTGTGGAACTGCCACACCTGCAATGCACACTGTTGCATGGCAAATTTTTAAGTGTCCTTATCAAGGAATCGCCAAGCGGCTGTATCTGGAAGGCAAAGCTTTAGAGTTAATGGGGATATTGATCGCACAGGAAATCAAAATTAAGGATGCTCATAACCACCCTCACACTTTAAAACCGGATGTAGTAGAAAGGGTTTACCATGCTAGAGATATTCTGGTGAAACGACTGATGCAGCTATTTTTTATAACCGAGATCAATTCAGAGTTGCAGTTAACTTCAAAAATCTATTTGACGTAGATTATTTTGAAAGTTCGCTAGGTAATCGTGTTTATTATGGACAGCCATTTACAGTGCAAGGAACTGTTTCTTGGCAGTTTTGAGCGTAAAAGGGAATTGAGAATTGGGAGTGCTGAGTAAGTGTTAGACTAAGCATCTACCATGCAATCTAACATTATGGTGCAAGTCTCGCTTTGCCCAAACGCTGCTTTTCATACCATTGGGCGATCGCTGGTGCCCAATCTGCAAAGTGAGGCCACATTAATTCGCACAATTTTTGAATTTCCAATTGTGCGTCCTTTTTATTACGTAAATCACAAAAATGCAAAAATGACCGCAGATTAAAGCTAACGACAAAATGCTGACGATAATCAAAAGGTACTTTACCTCTTGCATGTTCTTCCGACATTCCACCCTCAAAATCAGCTTTGTATCGTTTGGCTGCTTCTAAACACCACTCTAAATCTGCTGCTCGTTGCTCTGGTGAGTAGTAATATTTTTTTCCTTGTCTATCAGTGTAATAACCAACAGGACGTAGATAAAAAACATCTTCTATGTCTTTTCTACCTTCTATTACATCAATAAATTGATTACCTGTATAACGAAAAGATTGAGTATCGAAAGATACTCCTACCCGATGAGTTCGAGCCTGCTGCATAACGCTGTGGGGAAAATAGCCACAGTTGAAAACAATCTGGGGATGCTCTAAAGGCCCGTAATGCCCCCTTTCACCAGCTAAAAGTCGCTTAATAATGATTTCGCCAGCTTGGGACTCCGAGGGCCATGAGTCGCGCTCATCAAACACGAACCCATCGGTATAGTCTTGATGCATTGCCGCATAAATCACTTGCTGCGGGTTTGATGTTTTGGCAATAACTTCTACTCGGAATCGATGCATTGGCTGTTATGGATGGGATTTGTAACTAAGAGTGCTGACTTAGAAGGAACAAGGAACGGAGCTTTAAACTCGATCCACCATCATATCTCTTTCGGCAGATTCAGAAACTTTACAATAGTTAATATACTTGTTACACTTCTTTACATGAAAAAACACAGGGGATAAAGATAATGCGTACAAATGCCTCCATAGTTGACGATCAGGGCAAACTAAACAATTTTGCGATCGAGCCAAAGGTTTATGTAGATGACCAAGGCGATCGCACTGGCTTTACTCATTATGCGGAAGTACTCAACGGTCGTTTGGCGATGATTGGTTTTGTTTCTTTAATAGTCTTAGAAGTATTGACAGGACACGGTATTTTTGGTGTTTTGGCAAATCTATAAAAGGGAACAAAAAACACTTCTTCTTTTGTCAAAGACGCTACGCGTAGCTTGCTACGCGTAGGAGTACGACTAAGCTGAGTACATCGCAGGGGACAGTGACCGAAAAGATGGGTACAAGCCCCGTGCTTCGTTTCCCGGCTTTTTGATAGACTAGAGGAATCCGCAACACAGGCAGAGGCTCGCACTTCGGTGGAGGAACCTGTCTCGCAACGGGCGGCAAATCCTGAGAAAGTTTTGGCTTCTAGTGAGCGCACGGAATTTTCTCTACTCATCGGCGGGGCACGTCGAGGTGAAGCTTGGTGAGGGTAAAGTCGATGGACTAAGCGCGATCCAAGAATCCCCGAACTTCAGGACGGGGAGTGTCAAAATATACTGTTAACAGTAAACATTTTCAGGGTGAAATATGGCTTTAACCACTTCAACAATGTTGCCTTTAGGCACTAAAGCACCAAATTTTCATCTACCCGAAGTAGTATCTGGAAAAACGATTTCACTTTCTACTTTTGCCGACAAAAAAGCATTATTAGTAATGTTTATTTGTCGTCATTGTCCTTTTGTTAAGCATGTGCAAACAGAGTTAGCGCAGATAGGAAAAGATTACTCTATGAGTGATTTGGGGATTGTTGCCATTAGCGCTAACGATGCCAAAAACTACCCAGATGATGCACCAGAATCATTAAAGGCAATGGCTACAGAACTTGGGTTTAATTTTCCCTTATGCTATGACGAAACCCAAGAAACGGCAAAAGCTTATACAGCAGCCTGCACACCTGATTTTTTTATATTTGATAGTTCAGACCAACTTGTTTATCGCGGACAATTAGACGATAGCCGCCCTAGTAATGGTAAACCCGTAACTGGTGCAGACTTACGCGCAGCTATAAAAGCAGTACTAGCGGATACATTGATTACAACCGAGCAAAAGCCGAGTGTTGGTTGCAATATTAAATGGATATCAGGGAATCAACCTAGTTATTTTGGTTGAGGAGATGAGGAGGCAGGGAGCAGGGGGAAGGTTGTATATAAATCTCTCCGTTGCACCCTGCCCCCTTCCCCTCTGCCTCTTCCCAGTTCCCTAACAATCAGTGCTTAATTTCTAAGTTAAGAATGTAGCGTCCTAGTTGGACTTTTTCGGCCCACAGTTCGTATTCTAAACGTAAATGCTCTGGTAAGGGATGTCCGTTAAGGGTGAGAGTTTTAGTAAAATTACGTAAGCGAATAGGATCGTTAGGTTGCAATGACTCGATTGGCAACCAGTAACGGCTAATGCCATAAACACCCTGTTCCCAGAAATGGCGATAGCTTACTTGAGCATTGCCTTGCATGGTCATGATTACCCGGTAAGGGGAAATCTCCAACCATAAAATTCTGGGACTGCTGGGGGCGTAAGCGCTACTCCTCTTTTGAGGAAGTGTATCCTCTGGACTATGAAAACTTGCTACTTCGCAACTAATTAAAGGTGGTGCAGTCAATAGTAAATGAAACCGATTTGTGTCTTTTTGGTACAGCGTCCCGGCAGTTTCGACAACAGACCAGATAGGTAAATCAGTGGAAATCAGTGATAAGCACACGGGCTTGCGGTGATGGGTCAGCATGGGAGCGATGAGGGCTAAAAGCTATTGAACAAGATGAAATGTACACTAAGGTATCTAGCAAGTCAGCGTAAGCAACTAAATGGTAAAACATGCTTAATCTTAACTGAATCTGCTGATTTGTTAAGTTGGATAAATCAGCATGTAAAAGCGTAGTATGTGAGCCTAAACAGTAAAAACAGCACTTTTTTTGGGGAGTGCTAACCCAAAACTCCGTCTTGAAAATAGAGGTTAGGGATTAGGGGCTAGGGGCTAGAGAAGAGGGATTTTCATGCTCTGGTTATGGAATTGCCCATGATAGTCTAGCTTGTAAAGATTTTTGTGAATACTCTCAGCCTACAACCTTAAGACATTAGAAGTTGTTGTAAAAGCTGAGAAACTTTCTTAAAAAAGACAACTGTAGGATAAATAAGGGTGGCGAAGTAACAATTGAATCAAGAATCTCTGTTGCTTAGCTATGGAGATTATGCAAAACTTTCGGTGTATTCAAAAGCCAGTGTATCCTAATGTCGGCTTCTGTCATAACCCTAGAAACTCACGAAGACCTTTCTCATAAATTGATTATTCAACAACCCACCTCTGGGTTATCTTTACAGGGTCGTATCCGTGTACCAGGAGATAAGTCTATCTCTCACCGGGCGCTGATGTTGGGTGCTTTGGCCCAAGGTGAGACTCAAATCCAAGGATTACTTTTAGGAGAAGACCCCCGCAGCACTGCTGGCTGTTTCCAAGCTATGGGTGCAGAAATTTCTGAACTCAACACGGAACTGGTACGGGTTAAGGGTATTGGTTTAGGAAATTTACAAGAACCAGGCGATGTGTTAAATGCTGGCAACTCCGGTACAACCCTGCGGCTAATGTTGGGAATATTAGCATCTCATCCGGGGCGCTTTTTTACTGTAACAGGTGATAGTTCCTTACGATCGCGTCCGATGTCCCGTGTAGTTAAACCTTTGCAACAAATGGGGGCCCTGATTTGGGGACGCAAAGATAATTCTCTAGCCCCCCTAGCAATTCAAGGACAAGCGCTTAAACCCATTCATTACAATTCCCCTATCGCCTCAGCTCAAGTTAAATCCTGCATCCTGCTTGCTGGTTTGATGACCGCAGGACAAACTACCGTGACTGAACCCGCCCTGTCTCGTGACCACAGCGAACGAATGCTCAGGGCTTTTGGGGCAGAACTCAGCATTGACCCAGAAACCAATAGAGTCACTATTACTGGGCCTGCTCAACTACATGGACAATCAGTAATTGTACCAGGCGATATCAGTTCTGCGGCCTTTTGGTTAGTAGCTGGAGCCATTGTACCTAGTTCGGATTTACTCATTGAAAATGTAGGTGTAAATCCCACTCGCACTGGTATTTTAGAAGCCTTATCACTGATGGGGGCGGATATCCAACTAGAAAATCAGCGAGAAGTTGCTGGCGAACCTGTAGCAGATCTACGAGTGCGTCATAGTCGGTTGCAAAGCTGTACTCTGGCTGGAGATATCATCCCTAGATTGATTGATGAGATTCCGATTTTGGCAGTGGCGGCGGTATTTGCCACAGGTACAACGGTAATTCGAGACGCTGAAGAGTTAAGGGTTAAAGAAAGCGATCGCATCGCTGTAATGGCCCAACAACTCAATAAAATGGGAGCTAAGGTAAGTGAATTACCCGATGGGATGGAAATTACTGGTGGTACTCCCTTAGTAGGTACTGATGTAGATAGCCATACAGATCATCGCATAGCCATGAGTTTAGCGATCGCTGCCTTGGTTTCCCAAGGTATCACCACGATTCACCGCGCAGAAGCTGCTGCTATTTCTTACCCTAACTTCACTGCTACGCTACAACAAATTTGTAGCTAGTGACTAGGGGCCATACTATACCTGATGTGATTGGTAACTGCTATAAGAGTTTGGCTTATTTTCTCCATTCCCAATTCCCCATAACTATTGATGTCTTGCTGTTAATTCTGTGCCTTTGCGCTGTCTTATTTTACTGCTACGGAATTTATGCGGCGATCGCTTTTTTAAATCATCCCCATGTTATCGATCCCGAATTCCAGCCAGCGATAACCATTCTCAAGCCAATTTGTGGGTTAGATGCTCAAGTAGATGAAAATCTCACCTCATTTTGTCAGCAAGACTATCCAAAATATCAGATAATTTTTGCTGTGCGCGATCGCGAAGACCCTGTTATTGATGTTGTTAAGAAAATTATCCAGCAGTTCCCAGATGTGGATATTCATTTGGTTGTGAGCGATCGCATCATCGGGGCTAATCTCAAAGTTAGTAATCTAGCGAATGCTGTCACTGCCGCCAAACATGAAATCTTGCTGATAGCAGATAGCGATATTCGTGTTGGAGGGGATTATTTACAAAGAGTCATCCAACCACTCAAAGACGAGAGTGTTGGTGTAGTCACCTGCTTGTATCGTTCCCTAGCTCAAGGATGGGTAACAACTTTAGAAGCCATCGCTACTGCTACTGATTTTCATGCAGGGGTTTTGGTTAGCAATCAACTAGCAGGGATAAAATTTACCTTTGGTTCTACGATTGTAATACGTAAACCAGTGCTAGAAGCGATCGGTGGATTTGGGGCGATCGCTGATTATTTAGCAGATGACTTTCAACTTGGCTACCAACCAAGCAAAGCAGGTTACAAAGTTGTACTATCCGACTATGTGGTTGAACATGTCTTAGCTACTAGTAGTTTAGCTGATGCCATACAGCGCCAAATTCGTTGGGGACGCTGTATTCGTGTTTCTCGTCCTTGGGGTTATCTAGCACTACTTTTTACTTACGGTACAGTTACTAGTTTGCTCTTATTAATTGCTGTCGGCGGTTCAAAACTAGGCTGGAGTTTGCTGGCTATCACCTGGACAATGCGGTTATTAATGGGTTGGGTAGTGGGAGTTAAACTACTCCACGATATGGCTGCCAAAAAGTTTTTGTGGCTTATCCCTTTATACGATTTAATTCGTTGTGTCATTTGGTGCTGTGGCTTTGTGGGTGGAACAATTGAGTGGCGGGGGCAGCGTTTGAAGTTGATTAAGGGTGGTAAGTTAGAAACAATTTCGCGAATTTGTAATTAAAACATGGCGTGACACAAGGATGTTGCTAAACCCGCCTCTACTTACCCATGTGATAAAAATCTCTTGTCAATTCCCATTACCCATTCCCTATTTTCTAGATAAACTCATCAGACAAAACATAACTTAGCTATTGTTTTAGCATCATTAGCTTCTGGGAAAGATTCGATGGTTAAATTATATTTTTTATCAGATACTTCTTTAATTATTTGTTGAATTTCTTCAGGTTGATAAAAAGCCATATCAAAATTGGTCAACCTTTGTAAGATAGGAAAATTATCTTCATTTAGGAAATATATACTTATTGCCAGCTTGGCTAGTTTCATCATTAAAGCAATGGCTCTCTTTGCACAATACTTTGATTTTTCTCCATATTGGTTAGGCTGATCGTAGTTGACACCAAGTATACCTAAAGAAATGACAATATCATAATATTTATTACTCCAATCATCTGCTAAAAAATCTCCTTCGATAAAGTTATTTCGTTCATCGCTACCATATAGTTTTTTAGCTTCTTCAATAAAGTTAGGTAATATATCAATACCTGTATAATTTCCTTGAAAATTCTTATTTTCTCTTAAGTGCTGAACCAAAGTTCCATAACCACATCCAATATCTAATACACTCTTGATATTTTGCCAATTAATTTCATGATATGTTGTTGCAACTTCAAATCCTATATATTGAAGAGTGCAGGATTCCCAGCCAACTCGTTTCGCTATTTTGTCAAATGAATTGTCATTTGAGCGAGATGCTCTATCGAGATAAAACGCCTGAGTTTGTAATTTATATTCTTCTTGATTATACATTAGATATATTGCTTCGGGTATAGAGTAACGTCTGGTAAAAGGTTCGTCTGAGCCTTTTTGTATATGCCTTGATTACGAAATTATACCAATTCCCCAAAATCAAGGAACAGTTCCAAACCAAAAAAATCAACAACCTTGATTTTCTGAATTACACCCAACGCGAATTAAAAGCTTTAATTTTGTAGGGTGTGTTATGGACGAAAGTCCTAACGCACCGAAGTACTCGGATGGTGCGTTAGCCTACGGCTTAACTACTTGACTTTCAGAATTACGAATTATGTTAGCGAGTCATCGAGCGTCGGTACGAGCGTCAGCATTAGCAACACAGAAGCGTCGCATCATTACGAATTAGTTTGAGATATGCCTTTTGTTAGAAGAATAATAAGATTTTTATAGTTATTCTGAAGTTGTACTCAAATCATTTGTGAAAATTAACAACAATCAACCAATGGAGTGTTGGCATGAAGAATTTAATTTCTAACGTGATTTCCTTGTTTAATGGGCTTCAAGTAAAACGTTTTTTAGCTGTTGTCTTAGTTGGTTTCCTAGTATTGACCACAAATGTTATTCCAGAACGCAATAACGACATTTCGAGTGGGAGAGTTCGCGAGCTGGTAAATCAAAATGATGCTCAAAGACCCAAAACAACAGGACAATGGAACAGAGAAGCTCGCGAAACAGAAGGTAATCCTGGTGAACGACTTCAGAAGATTGGTAAAGAGTCAGCAGAAGCTTTGAAAGAATTTGGATCGGGATATGTAGAAGGCGCTCAAAAAACTGCTCGTGATGTTCGTGAAGGTGCGACACGAAACAGGTAGAAATTGGAATTCTGAAATAATCTCTTCTGTCTTTAGATAAAAAGGCGATCGCACCCAGTAGAAAATTGAGTGCGATCGCCTTTTTTATGTCTGTAAAATTAGCCAGTTAACTTTAACACCAACAATAAAAGTTTTGTATTGAGACAAAAAATTTGGATTTATGTCCTAAAAATTATGCATATAAATGGCTATATATCTAATAATTTTACATATTTAATTCTCAATTAACCAATAAAATTGAGAAGTTAATTTTGCTCGTGATTCAGAAAGCAAAATAACGCTATCTAAATCAGAGTTAGTATTTATGAATATCTTTTTCGGCAAAGTAGTTCTTGTGACGGGTGGCGCTTCTGGCTTAGGAAAAGGTTTATGTGAAACACTTTCGCGGCATGGTGCCAATGTTGTAATTGCAGACATCAATATAGAAAACGCACGTTTACTCGCAAAGCATTTACAGCAAGCGGGAGGACAAGCAGAGATTACTAGCTTGGATGTCACAAATTCCGTGAATGTGGCAGAGAAAATTACAGCAATTATCCGTAAATATGGACGTATTGACTATGTATTTAACAATGCTGGCATTGCAGTAGGGGGTGAATTTCAAGAAATTGATCTAGCTGTTTGGCGGCGAATTGTAGATATCAATCTGCTAGGTGTTGTCAATGTTATGTATGCTGTATACAAACACATGGTACGTCAACGTAGTGGTCACATCATAAATATTGCTTCAATGTATGGTTTAGTGCCTAGTCCCTTGTCTACTGCTTATGTAGCAACTAAACATGCTTTAACTGGTCTTACTCAATCGCTAGCATCTGAGGCTAATAATTATGGAATTAAGCTGACGGTTGTATGTCCAGGCTACATTGATACTAATCTTTTCCAAAATGGTACTTACGGTAAAAGTTTTGATATCAAGCATCTAAAAGCCCGTGTTCCTTTCAAGTTTATCGATGTGTCAACTGCTGTTAAAAATATACTGCGTGGGGTGGAACGCGAGCAATTAATCATAGTATTTCCTAAATATGTGCATGTTTTATGGTGGATATATCGTCTGAGTCCGCAGTTGATGTATAACATCAACAACCTCGTCATGCGTCAACAGCGTCGGCGTTTTGGTTCCCCTATTCGTGACTAGGAGTGTGGGGCAGGAGTGTTAATTCGTAATTCGTAATTCGTAATTCGTAATTCGTAATGACGCGACGCTCCTGCGTCGCTCTAAGCGAAGCTATGCCGCAGGCTTTACGCTGACGCTCGTACCTCGCTACCGCTGACGCTCGAGGACTCGCTACCGCTTTGCTAACGCTAACGCTATCGAGGACTCGCTACCGCTGCGAAGCGCGTAATTCGTAGTTAAAAGTACATTGACTTACCAAGATTCTTGCTGATCTTTGTCGCTAAATAAACCCAATAGTGGGCCGAGAATTGCTCCGAAGAGGAAACCACCTGCATGTGCCCAGTAAGCAATACCGCCGCTTTCCATACCAATGTTGGTGGGTGTTTCGAGACTAGCAAGTCCATAGAAAGCTTGCTGGATGAACCAAAATCCTAGAAAGAAATATGCAGGAACACGGAATGTGGGGAAGAAAATACCCAAGGGTACTACGCCGAGAATTTCGGCTTGGGGAAAGCGGAGAATGTATGCACCCATCACACCAGCGATCGCACCGCTTGCTCCTAATGAAGGGATGTTAGAATTCTGAGCAAAGAACCATTGGGATAAAGCTGCCAAAACCCCACATGATAAGTAAAACAGCAAATATTTGGCGTGTCCTAGCTTATCTTCGACGTTGTTGCCGAAAATCCACAGGAATAACATATTGCCAGCTAGATGCAAAAAACCACCATGCAGAAATTGGGAAGTGATTAAGGTTGCCCACTCTGGAACTGGTTGATTAATTGAGACACCACCAAAGCTTAAAGTCAGTTCTTGCGGAACGACAGCCGCTAGGTGCAAAAATCCGTCTAATGCTTGTGGTGGTAGACTAGCTTCATAAATAAAAGCGAGGACATTGACGGCAATCAATCCAAAAGTCACATAGGGTGTGATTTGTGTAGGATTATTATCTCTAATTGGAACCACGAGCGTTTTTGATGATAATTAAGACACTAGCTATACAATACTGAAATATATGAGTAGTTTCTTCTACCTCGTGGATATTTCGCTAAGATTTGAGATTGAGGACGGTTAATCCTTGAGGAAGATCGGGCGATCGCTACAAGAATTTCCAAATAAATATCCTATTGCTTTTAACTAGTTCCGTAGGTTTAAGTCCCCCGGTTCTATAATCGGCAGTCGGCAAGTTTTGTAATGGGGATTTAACCCCGATACAAAACTTAATTACGAAATTACGAATTACGAATTACGAATTATTTAATAGGGGAAAGAAAGTCGTTTTGATTCGGTAAAATCGGCTAATTTATTTCTTGAAGTTTGCTAACGACCTGCTTGATTTTCCCCAGCTACATTTAATATGAACATACTATTAGGTATTCTCAAATGTGCATGAATATCACTTAATTGCACATTTTCTGGTAATTGATGCAGCACTACACAACATTTTTGTACTGCTGCTTGATACTCTCGCCATTGCTGACGAATTGCGTTACTGGCAGCATCTTTACCTAAGTCAGAAAATTTTAGCCCAGCGCGAGCTAGCCAAACTTCTACATCTGTTGTTTCACCAACAGATGTGGATATAAAATTGGTGTTCCTCATAAATTTAGCCTGTCTTATTAAAAAAATTGATGAATTGCTAGCAATTATTTGATTGCGTCTGTCTCATTTTCTAGTCCTTGAAAGCTTTGTTTTATCTGCTCCCAAAGTGCTTCGATTTGTTGATAAGCCTCAGTGTGAGAAAGTTTTCCTCCAGTTTGGAGATTACAGATATAGCCAACTCGTTGAGAAAATTCTTGCAGGTTGGCATTGAATACAAGCTGACTTGGTGTAAATTTACCGGAGTATTGATAGCGATGATAAAGGAAGTTGTGTTTGTCTACTTGATGGTAGTTACTCATACATAAACCTTGTTGCTAAAGTCAACATTTTTGGTAGTCCGTTGAGATAAATCCTAGACATATTTAACTTTTTTTTGCATCTATCTAATAGAGTATTTACGCTGATATTAGTTAAAATTTACACGCGTAATTATGAAATTTAGTTCCAGTATATGCCACGTTATTGATAACAGCAATTTTTATTTATTGTCAATTCAATAAAAATTATTTATTGTACATCAAAGTTTGCGATCGCCTTTATTTCTCAACCAGCAAATAGTCATCACTTTTAATTATCGTTATCAAAAAAAACAACATTTGCTTATATAGATTGGTAACTGTACATTAAAAATCATCAGGACAAAAGCAATTTGAAACGACCAAAGAGGTGCAACATGAATCCAGCAAAAAAAGTATTATTCAACCGTGTTAATAGACAAACAACTCAAAAGCTGCATATTGTAGAGAAAAAGTAACAGCGTTGAAAGTCTCTTGTTTTATTACTTCATTAACTGCAATCTACTATATTTAGACTCGACCTAGTAAGAAAATTGCTTGTGAAATTCACTAAAAATCCTTTGTTCTTTACTAGAGTCGAGAACAGAAAAAGTTACTCTTTTAAATCTGCCCTCAAATTGACCACCAGCTAATAAGAAATATGCAAATATTTGAGCAACCATCGCCGGGTCATTTTGAAATACTCCACACCCCCAAGCGCCTAAAATTAAGGCATCGCAACCGTGTTCAGCTAATAAACTCAAGACTTTTGATGTCCGAGTTTGAAGAACCCCAGGTATTTTCTCTACATCCTGCGGTTGATTTTTCTGAATCATTCCGGCATTTGGTGCTGGACTAGTGATGAAATTGACGATATACGGCTGCTCTAATAGTTTTCCATCATCGTCTTTAAAAACTGGACAGCCAGGAGAATAAATCATCCAATCTGAGTATAAAAGCGATTGTTGAGAGCGATGAAAACGATAATATTCAGGGCATTTCAACAGGCTTTGGTAAAGTCCAGAACTTCTTGCTAAACTCTCTTCTTGTGCTTGGGCACCTTTGATAAATCCACCTCCAGGGTTTTTGGCCGAAGCAAAATTCAGAACACCAACTTGTTGAAATTCACATGTTTTCGCTATGCGTTCTGCACCCATTAGGGTAGTCTCATTCCTCACTTCAAATTCAGTTTCTAAAAAAACAGGATCACTCTTAAGCACTTCTTTTTCAATATCAGAGAGATTTTCAGGACTGTAGCATTTTGTTCCATCAAGACAATACTTGAACTCTTGAGCGATATTAACCAGATTGCCATTACCAGAAACATAGCTACCAGCATCAAGAACTTCTAAAGTATTTTGGGCTATATCGATTCGTTTTATTGGTTTCATCTTCCCCACTTTCCTATTAAACTCAGCGTTTCATGAATATTATTTATTATGTATATATATATAGCAATCCTATCTGATTTGTGAAAATTCACGGTGTCTAGATCCCCGACTTCTTTGAGGATACAGCTGGTTATTCAGGGGTATCACCCCTCATGGGGTTGACTCCTTGCGGGGGTTTGCATCAGCATGAAAATTGACGAAGAATTGATCCGCGAGAAGTCGCTAAAGCATTCTCGTTTAGCAAGGAACGCACGAGGAAATCAGTGAAAGTTTTAGTTGTCGGTAACGGGGGGCGCGAACATGCTCTAGCATGGAAGCTACTGCAATCCAAACAAGTTAAGCAAGTTATCTGTGTGCCGGGGAATGGAGGCACAGCGACAATGGAGCATTGTCAAAATTTGCCTCTAGCGGTTGATGATTTTGCTCTTATTAGCCAACATGCGATCGCAAATAACGTTTCCCTGGTAGTAGTTGGGCCAGAAATCCCTTTAGCAAAGGGAATCACAGATTATCTGCAATCACAAGGATTGATGGTATTTGGCCCCACAAGAGCGGGAGCGCAAATTGAAGCGAGTAAAGCTTGGGCAAAAGCTTTAATGCGAGAAGCCGGAATCCCTACAGCTAAGGCTGCGGTATTTACGGAGGCAAATGCTGCCAAATCATATGTCAAAACCCAAGGGATACCAATTGTCGTCAAAGCGGATGGATTGGCGGCAGGTAAAGGTGTAACGGTGGCTGAAACATTAGAACAGGCACATGATGCCATCGATGCTATTTTCCAAGGGCAGTTTGGTAGCGCTGGTGAATTTGTTGTGATTGAAGAGTATTTAAGTGGGCAAGAAGTTTCAGTATTAGCACTGACAGATGGGTTAACAATTCGACCTTTACTACCAGCTCAAGATCATAAGCGGATTGGTGAAGGCGACACGGGGGAAAATACTGGTGGCATGGGAGCCTATGCCCCAGCACCAATCGCTACACCCGAATTGATGGCGCGGGTGCAAACAGAGGTATTAGAGAAAGCGATCGCATCCCTAAAAGCCAAAGGCATTGACTATCGAGGCGTTTTATACGCTGGGCTAATGATTGCCCCCAATGGGGATTTGAAAGTTTTAGAATTTAACTGTCGCTTTGGCGATCCAGAAACGCAGGTAATCTTACCACTGTTAGCAACACCCCTCGAAGAATTGCTCCTAGCCTGCGTACAGCAGCGGTTAAGCGAAATGCCCCCCATAGCTTGGCATCAAGGGGCTGCTGCCACTGTTGTTGCTGCTTCAGGTGGTTATCCAGGAGAATATGAAAAAGGTAAAGTAATTATTGGTATGCACGAAGCCGAAACAGCAGGAGTAACTGTGTTTCATGCCGGGACAAAACTCAACCAGCAACAACAAGTAGTGACAGATGGCGGACGAGTATTAAATGTGACTGGCATCGGAGAAAATTTTGAGCAAGCGATCGCCCAAGCATACACTGGCATTGACCGTATCCAATTTGACGGAATATACTACCGCAGAGATATCGGGCATCGAGTAGTGACCAGAAGCTAAGCGAAGATGAGAAAATCATCAATTCCCCAATCCCCATTACCAAGAAGACGCGGAGACGCGGGGAAGGGGAGACGCGGAGCGCGACCCTTCTCAAGGTCGAAGCACTGGTCAAAAGCCCCCGACTAAAGTCGTGGAGGCAAAAAATGTTTTCCTTGCTTGAATCCCCTAGCTTTAGTTATGGGGACTCTCCGCGTCCCCGCGTCCCCGCGTCCCCGCGTCCCCGCGTCAACCAAAACGCGAAATCTAAAAAACCTACCCATAAGAGGCCCCACCTTCCCCAATCCCCATTTTCCAAACAGATGTCATTATAGAAAAGGTGAGAATATTCTGGAGACAAGACAACGGCTTACACACGTCCTTTAGCACGCTTAATTGAGCAACTGCAACGCTTGCCAGGAGTAGGGCCCAAATCAGCCCAACGTTTGGCATTGCATATTTTGAAACGACCAGAAGCAGAAGTAGAGGCTTTAGCAGCAGCCTTAATTGAGGCCAAAAAACAAGTCGGTTTGTGTTCTGTTTGCTTTCACCTCTCGGCTGAACCGATTTGTGAAATCTGCCGCAGTCCCAACCGAGATCACACTACTATTTGCGTAGTCGCAGATTCTCGCGATGTGATTGCTCTAGAAAAAACTCGCGAGTTCAAAGGTAAGTATCACGTCTTAGGTGGAGTAATTTCCCCAATAGATGGTGTCGGCCCAGAACAGCTAACTATCACCGCCCTGCAACGCCGCGTGAGTCAGCAACAACCCCAAGAGGTGATTTTGGCAATTAGTCCGAGTATAGAAGGGGAGACAACCACATTATATATAGGTCAACTACTGAAACCATTTACCAAAGTGACACGCATTGCTTTTGGTTTACCTGTAGGTGGCGATTTGGAGTACGCCGACGAGGTGACGCTGGCAAGAGCCTTAGAAGGACGCCGAGAATTAGATTAAGGCACGAGGAAAGGTTTAATGAATACTATTGTGCTAAACCTAGAAGCGATCGCTCATTTAACCGATGAGCAATTTTATCAATTGTGTATTACCAATAGCGATTTAAACCTGGAAATGAGTGCAGCAGGAGAATTAATCATTTTTTAATGTGGGATTGAAGCATTTTTAATTTAGATTACTTAACTCAATGCAAAAAATCGTCTAATTCGATACAATTTATAGGCATTAGGAGAGCCGAGGAGAATTAAAGTGGTCTTATCGAAAGGCTTTGAGATCGAGATATACACCGGCACGTCTCAAGGTGAAATCGTCGGTCTCTCCGACAAGATTGTCGCGGCGTTAGATGGGTTTATGCGAGAGCCAGATAGCCGCAATGTTGAATATGTCACAAACCCGTGTCGTGACTATGAATATCTGTTGTGCGCCTTGCTGCGTCCTCGGCGACAGTTGCGAAATTATCTCAAGCGCCTGGGAGATTACACTCTAATTCCAGGAAGTACTTTATCGTTGGGTGATAGCGATCGCTTCATGCGTTCCGATCCCTCTAATCCTTACCACGACTACATTGAGCAAACCTACGGCACAAAAGTAGTTACCGCCAGCGTTCATATCAATATAGGTATCAGTGATCCAGAATTATTGATGCGGGCGTGTCGAATAATTCGCATGGAAGCACCCTTATTTCTCGCACTCAGCGCCGCATCTCCCTTTTTAGATAAGAAAGCAACTGGCTATCACTCCACTCGTTGGGGTTTATTCCCGCAAACGCCTAGCTATGTACCTTTATTTGCTAGCCATGCTGATCATATTGAGTGGGTAGAAAATCAGTTAGCTGCTGGTACGATGCAAAATGTGCGCCACTTGTGGACATCAGTACGACCAAATGGCGATCGCCGCCCCTATGAACTGAATCGTCTGGAACTGCGAATATGTGATTTAGTTACAGATCCAATCGCCTTGTTGGCAATCACCGCTTTTCTAGAAGCACGTTTATTACAAGTTATAGATAACCCTAGTATTGACCCACTAACCCAAAGTATATTCTCGCCTGAAGAACTCATCGCTGTAACTGCTGCCAACGAAACAGCAGCGGCTACAGCCAGTCTAGATGCTCAGCTGAGGCATTGGCAGGATGGTAGAACCATTTTAGCTAGAGATTGGATTGCTGAACTCTATCAAAACGTTTGGGCGATCGCCAAACAACAAGGATTTAGCTGTTTCCTCTCGCCTCTGCACAAAATCCTCCGCGAAGGCAACGAAGCCCAACAGTGGTTGCAGCTATACACAGTCGGCTTTGATTCCCAGCGAGTCATCACTCAAGCTATAGCAGCCACCCATGAGCGCGAAATCGAACTTGAAAACAAATTGTGTTCGTCTTCGGTAGCTTAATTTTTTTGGGACTGGGGACTCTGACAGGTGTAGGTTTTTAATATTTTGCGTTTTGATCGACGCGGAGACGGGGAGACGGGGGGACGCGGAGAAAGATTTTGAAACGAAAAAATAGGCTTTTTCGGATTGAATGTAAAATACCTACACCTGTGAGGACTGGGGAATGAATGTTGATTGCTTCTCCCCCTGCCTCCCCTGCGCCCAAAGCGATGGGATATTTTATTATTTGTCAGTCCTTTATCCAGCTAAAAACTGTTTGATACGAGAAATAATTGAATGCGTTTTCTAGGATTAAGTAAATACTCTCCAGAAAATGTAAATTCTGTCTCAAGACAGATGTAAATTTATTTTGTACTCAAAAAAATTTCCCATTCTCAATTCTCCATTCGCCAAAATTCATTTTAAAAATCTAATCGATGGCGATCGCTTAGTAATTATTAATAAAACCTATATATAGCCTCTGCCGATTGGTAGATTTTACATTTTTCATATATTACTTTATACAATACATAAACCATAAGGATGATGCTTAAGGTAGTTTTAATTCACCCGCAAATTCCACCTAACACAGGTAATATTGCTCGTACTTGTGCTGCTACGGGTACTGAGTTACATTTGGTTGGGCCTTTGGGATTTGAAATTAGCGATCGCTACCTCAAAAGGGCTGGTTTAGATTACTGGCCCTACGTTAAATTGAACTACCACGAATCGCTAGAAGCCTTTAAAAACCTCCATCAGGAGCGTGGAGGTAGATGGTTAGGTTTTACAGTCAGAGGAAATTACAATTATGTAGACTTCCAGTTTCAAGCTGATGACTGGTTATTGTTTGGCAGTGAAACTACTGGTTTATCACCAGATGTTCTTTCAATCACAGCGGCTAACCTCTATATTCCTATGGCTCAACCTGGAGTTCGCAGCTTAAATTTGTCAGTAAGTGTAGCCATCGGTTTGTTTGAAGCTCGGCGTCAGTTGGGTTATTTACAATAGTTTTTAAAATTTATATTTATTACGTGAGAATACTTGAATTTTCCCAGCACTTAATTATATTGAGTGATTTTTACAGCTTAAAAATACTCTTGTACTCGTAAATATAATGTAGGTTAATATACTGATACTTGACATTCTTCTCAAATTGTCGCTAAAAATACTGACGAACTAGGACGAAATAATATAAGAAATTTGTATATAAAACTTGGAAAAATACGAAATTTGAATGATAGATTTTGATGAATTTGAATCATCTTAAATTGGGAAACAAAAGTAGCGAAACCCAGTCTAATAGAGTATTTGAGCTATTTTAGCTCGACTTACCTGGGAAAAAAGCTCAAAACTGGCGACGAGATCATACGGTTGTCTTTTAGGGAATAATCAACGTAAAGTCTCGTGATGGGATGGCGGATTCGGTGAAAACATCTTGAAAATGTCTACAGTAGAGGACATAGCTTTTCCAGAGGTCGCGGCAGTTCAATTTTTGACGGCGACAGAGGACTTGGCAGATTAATCTGTTTGTCTAGTCCCCGCGATTGCAGCAAGACAAGCGCGGAAAGCTGTTAAAAAGCAAACGTCTTCAAAGTGTGAGGAGTGGTTAAGACAAGTGAACACAGCAAATCTTAAGTTTTGCTAATAAGTGTGAACTTGTCTAAATCAGAGAAGCGAGTTAATCTTGCTTAAGCATCTCTGGTGAATGTGATCTTGATCTATGGTTCGTTGTGATCTACATCATTGACTAGTATCCAACTTAAAAATCGAGGTCAGTTAAGCGCTAGCGATCATTAGGAGGTCGTCTTTGAAACGAGCATTTAAAAAGAGAGTAAAGGCTGTGTTGAAAAATACCCCCAGCGATGATGCCCCGGTAGAACATCTGAATGTGAATAATCCCAAAATCAACCGCCGGGTGCGGACAAAAGCTGCCATGATTGGCTTGGCCATCTCCATGGGAGCAACTAGCCTTTTGGTGACTCGGCAAAGCGATCAAGCCCAAGCAGCAGCACCTGTAGGTAGTCAAAAGGCAACCTCAGCAATTCCAGCTGCTCCTGACACTAAGGTGAAGGTGAAATTTGCCTCCGCAAAACTGGAATCCCCAGCCGTCTCATTAGCGAGCGTGCCTGAAAATCCTGTCATAGTGGAACCAACAGCAGTTTCACAAGTACCAGGGCTTGAAGCTAAATGGCAAATTGCTGCAAGTGGAATGTCTGTACCAGTTCCGGCATCAGAAACCCTTTCCAAAGCAGTAGATAAAAATCTCAATTACTTGCAACCCCAAGCAGTAAAGGGACTGAGCAATACCACAGTTAACCAGCCAGAGAAAAACACGTCCGAGGCTACTTATCCAAAAACAGTAGCGGCATCTGGCACGATCAGCAATGATCAAGTTGACGTACAACTCAAAGCACAGCAAGAGTTTGCACTGTATCGTCTACAAGAAAAATCGAACCGTTTAAGAAAGAGTCTGGCGGAGTTGCGGTCTGGGGAGACCAAAAATTTATCAAAAGCTGGTTTTGAATTAGGACAACCGACAACTGTTGTTGAGAAAAATTTTATCGCGCGCTCAGGAACTCTTTCTGAGACCAACAGAGAGAATCTCATCTCGAAATTAAAACAAAACAGAGAAGCAGGTGCATCGTTTGAGCAAGTAACAATACCTGTACCACCAGCTACACCAACAATTGTTGCAACTTCAGCCTCAACGGCCTATGAAGTTAAGCCTGGAGATACATTAGCAGCGATCGCCAACCGTTACCGCACTTCCATAGCCGAACTAGTCAAAGCTAACAATATTAGCAACCCCAATCAACTGCGAATCAGTCAAAAGCTGGTGATCCCTGCAACCAAAGTTCGCACCAATGCAGCTAGACCTACTTTTGCACAGCCCAGTAGTATTCCCAAGGTAGCTACACCACCTGTGAATACAGCTGGGATCAACTTGAATTTACCTGCCGCTTCACAATTACCAGTAATTGCTGACAATAGCAGTGTTAACATCCCGACATCAGCAAGTGCGGCTAGTCAGCTTCAGACAGGTACAACCCTCCCAACAACAGCCCCCACCGTTCCTAGCCTATATGGTGTGGGTGGTGAAACACCAATGCCCAAAGCTTTTGCTGAAATGCAGCTACCTAGAAAAGCACCTCAAAAGGTAGCTAGGGCCAGAAGCGCACGTCTACAAAGCTTACAAGCAGAAATTCAAAGGTTACAGGCAAAATACCGCGCTCAGCAATCTGGGAACTTAGTTGTACCAACAGCTAACGAAACCAACACCGCTGCGTTGCAAATTCCTATCCCTCAGCCTAGTAACTTTGTCAGTTCTAACTCCGTTAGTCAACGAAATAGAGTAGCGATACCGATTGCAGTTCCTACACCTATTAGTTCTAACTATAACGCCGTCCTGCCACCTATTAAGTCGGAATTCCGTGCCATTCGCCCCACTAGCGATGAGCCAGTCAATCCAGAATTTCTGCCTAATCAGGGTGGTAGTCAGTGGACTCCTTCTGGTAATTTACCAGCTAGAAGAATAGCAACACCCCCTGTAGGTGTGAATTCTTCTGAATCCTTGGGCAGAATGCGAGGAACTAAAGTTTCTCCAGTACCGCCTTTGGCAGCAGTTGATCAATACCTGCCCAAGCCAGCTGATGAGTTTACATCTCCCTCACCTACCTCGATTGTAGCCTTTGCTTGGCCAGCAAAAGGCACTCTGACCTCTGGCTATGGCTGGCGTTGGGGAAGAATGCACAGAGGAATTGATATCGCCAACTCCACTGGCACCCCCATTTTTTCAGCAGCTAATGGTGTGGTAGAAAAAGCTGGTTGGAACAAAGGTGGTTACGGCAAGCTTGTAGATATCCGTCATCCTGATGGCAGCTTGACTCGCTATGGTCACAATAGCCGGATTTTAGTACAAGTAGGTCAAGAAGTACAGCAAGGACAACAAATTGCTGAAATGGGTAGCACTGGTTTCAGCACTGGCCCACACAGTCACTTTGAAATTCACCCATCCGGGAAAGGTGCTGTTAATCCAATAGCCATGCTACCGGAACGCGTGTAATTCTTAGCTGTTCGTAATTAACAAATTGCTTTGTTTGCTGAGGGAGAAAAACTCCCTCTTTTACTGTGTGTGGGAATGGGGGTACTGGGGACGCGGAGAAATTTTCTCCCTCATCCCCCGGTTGGTGAGCCAAGTCGAACCACATCCACCTCTTTTTTCACAAAAAAACAAATTAGTTGCAATAAATCTGGCTGTAGCCAGATTTATATGCTATGCTTATAAACGATGTGAATAATTAAGGCTCAGTAGCTCAGTTGGTTAGAGCACGGGACTCATAAGCCTGGGGTCGTCTGTTCAAGTCAGACCTGAGCCATTTAAAAAGTATTTACCAATATTCTTAACAAATCCTACCCATTACCCAGTCCCTAGTAATGACGGATGACCTCAGCCACTGACCACGCTTGAGCGATCGCTCCCTTGGGCAAATGTGGCAAGTCGCCATCAAAAATCTCTGAAATAGAGCCAAGGCAAGCATCACACAGAAAGTGATCTAGTAGAGGTTGCCAATCAAAAGGTAGGGGCTGTTGGGGGTAAAAACGCTGCCAAGCACGAATATATGGGCCAATTAGCCAACTCCAAACACTGCCTTGATGGTAGGCGCGATCGCGTTCATATAAGCTGCCTTGGTACTTACCTACATATTCTGGATCGCTGGGAGAAAGGCTGCGAAGTCCGTAAGGAGTGAGTAATTTGGCAGTTGCCAGATCTAATACCTGCCGCCCTTGCTGTACAGAAAAGCCGCAGTGGTGTAACGACAGAGCTAAAACTGCATTCGGACGAACTTGAGAATTTCGGCGATCGTCCGGTTCTATAGTATCGTAAAAATAATTTAGCTGAGGATTCCAAAACTTTTGCAGTGAGGCTTTTACTTGTTGCGCTTGTTGGATATAACGCTGTGATTGTTTGGCCAGACGCGTTGGTTCGCCAAACTCCAACTGGCTTAAACGTTCTGCCCACTGACTCACCCAACATAAAGCGGAATACCACAGGGCGTTGATTTCCACTGCCTTTCCACGCCGGGGAGTAACAGGCTGTGCCCCAATTACAGCATCCATCCAAGTTAGGGCCACACCACGCGCATCCCAACCAATTAAGCCATCAGTAGCATCAGCTTGGATGTTATAGCGCGTACCACCAACAAAGGCTTTATGAATTTGCTGCACTACTGGAAATTGCTCTGCTAGGAACTCCCAGTCTTGAGTAGCTTCCAGATAAAGCCCTAGAGTTTCAATCCACCACAGCGCTGCATCAATACTGTTATAAAACGGCTCACCATCAACATCGGGAAATGCATTAGGAATCAAACCGTGACGACAGTGGTGTCCGAAAGTTCGCAATAATCCTTTTGCTAAGTCAAAGCGTTGTGGAACTAATGCCAATCCCGGTAAGGCAATCAAGGTATCGCGTCCCCAGTCATTAAACCAGTGATAACCAGCAATAATGGTCGGGCCAGCGATTGAGGCTCGATAGACGATAAACTGATCTCCAGCTTTGAGGAGTTGCTGCCAGATTTGTCCTCTCTTACAAAGTTCTGATCGCTGGAAGCCAGCGCCCAGACTTTGCGCTTTGTCATTGGTTCTTTGTCCTTTGTCAATTGCTAATGACCAATAACTTTTTAGCCTTTCCTCTTCTGCCTCTACGGCTTCTGTAAAGGTATCGCAGGTGAGAACGCTTTGCTGGGGATCGGGAAAACCAACTTGTGCTTCCAGAGTCACTGCATCTCCAGGTTGGAGAGTGACTGTTAAGTAACCCGGACTGTAAAGGTCTTCGCGATCGCTTAAACCCCGTTGTGTTTCCTCTGATAATCCATAATTCCAATACCAAACTGTGTCTCGTTGATAATCTCCTTGTGTCCAGCGCAAATGCCAAGGTGTGCCAAATTGACCAGAGTTGATTGCTTGCAAACAAACTTGCTGCTGCCCCAGTAACTGCGAGAAATGTAAGTCGGAATTAGCAGCAATTTGCTGGCTATGAAAGTCGCGATCGGCTATTAGCAGTCGCAGCCGCAAAATTGCTGTCTCACTTCCCTCATAGCGATACTGAATTAAAATGCGATGGCAAAATTGGGAATAGGGAGAAGTAGACGCAGAGAATGGGAGATGCGGGGACACGGAGAGCAATTTCTCCGCGTCCCCCGCTAACGCAGTCGGAGGGAAACCCTCTTGCAGCGCTGTCTCACCGCGTCCCCGCGTCCCCGTGTCTTCCCCTAGTTCCCCCCTAGCCTCTACGCCATACGGCATCATCAACTGCCTAGTTAACTGCCAGTTACCTTCACCCCAAATCCATTTAGGAACTGGATTAATATCAAAGCAGCGTAGCAGTTTGTAGCCTGCCGGCTCAATCTGACGGTTGCCCCAAAAATTTGTCCCCAGTGCGACAACGCCCCCTGATACTTCCAAACTAGCTTCTAAGTGTGACATCAAAAGAGTCCGCCCAGAGGGTGGATTTGTGGCGGCAAATAGCCAACCATGATAAGTGCGCGTGCGGATATCGTAAACTGTGCCACTGGCAAAACTTCCTAAGCCATTGGTCAGCAGCCATTCTCTTTTATCTAAATCAGGCATTGGTTACTCAAAATCGTTATGACTATGATATAGTCGTAACAGATCGTAATTAAACTGTGAGTCAGCCCCTACGGAGGGAAACCCTGCGTAGGGGACTGCGTACTCAAAAGGATGACAGCGTGGATGGGTGAGTTTTACTTGACCCAAATTCCAACGCTATTAAACGGATATAAGTCGAAGGAGAATTAGGTTAATGTCCCTCACTTACGGAATAGAAGGAAGCCTCCGCGTTGGTCAACAGGCTCCCGATTTCACAGCAACGGCTGTAGTAGATCAGGAATTTAAGACAATTAAACTTTCCGACTATCGCGGCAAGTATGTCATCCTGTTTTTCTACCCCCTAGACTTTACCTTTGTTTGCCCTACTGAAATCACAGCATTTAGCGATCGCTACGAAGAATTCAAGAAAATTAATACGGAAATCCTTGGGGCTTCCGTTGATAGCGAGTTCTCCCACCTCGCTTGGATTCAAACTGATCGCAAGTCTGGTGGCGTCGGTGATTTGAATTATCCTCTGGTCTCCGACATCAAGAAAGAGATTAGCGCTGCCTACAATGTGCTTGACCCAGCAGCAGGCATTGCTTTGCGTGGTCTGTTCATCATCGACAAAGATGGTATCATACAGCACGCTACTATTAACAACCTAGCTTTTGGTCGCAGTGTTGATGAAACTCTGCGGACATTACAAGCAATTCAATACGTTCAGTCTCATCCAGATGAGGTTTGCCCAGCTGGTTGGCAACCTGGGGATAAGACAATGAACCCTGATCCAGTGAAGTCTAAAGTATACTTCTCTGCGGTTTAGGGATTGGAACTGTGAATTGGGAAAATCTTTCCGAATCTCAATATCTGCATCCCTGATACCTTTAAATACACTTAAGACACAATTAATAATAACCACAGATAAACATAGATATACTTAGTGTTAAGTTAAATGTCTGTCTGTGGTTTTTTCATCGGTCGATTATCTATGGCGATATTGCAAAACAAACACGTCATGTGATAAATCACAAAACGACGGCATAAAAATCTCTCCCCAATTCCCATCCCAATCCATCAAAAAATGCTGACTTCAAATGATTTTAGCGGCTTATTCAATGAGCGCTTTTTGCGTAATTTTTTGCCAGTTCCAGCGATCAATTCCCTCAGATTGGGAGTAGGAACACCAGATTTTCAACTGCCAGATATTACCAATGGAACATTAGTAAAATTATCCGACTACAGAGGTAAGCAACCAGTATTACTTGCCTTCACGCGGATATTTACTGAAAAGCAATATTGCCCATTTTGTTTTCCTCATATCAAAGCTTTAAATGAGAACTATGAGCAATTTAAAAATCGCGGTGTAGAAGTTTTGATGATTACTAGTACTGATGAAAAACAGAGTCAAATAGTTGTGAGAGATTTGGGGTTAAAAATGCCCTTATTGAGCGATCCTAGTTGTAGGGTATTTCGTGCTTATCAAGTAGGGCAGGCTTTAGGAGCGCCTTTACCCGCTCAATTTGTATTAGATCAAGAAGGTAAACTCCGCTACTGGCATTTATTTTCTTTCTTGGATCATAATGCCAGTATAGAAACTCTTTTAGAGCAATATAATGAAGTTTCAAAAACTTGAGTTTGCCTTTTCTTTTAATCTATAACCAGAGATTAAATAATTCGTAATTCGTAATGACGCGACGCTCCTGTGTCGCTCTAAGCGAAGCTATGCCGTAGGCTTTACGCTGACGCTCGTACCTCGCTACCGCTTCGCTAACGCTATCGAGGACTCGCTACCGCTTTGCTAACGTAATTCGTAATTAAGAGGATGTTTTAAAAGTTTTGGGCGAATATAATTCGCTACTACACAAGCGAAGTCTACCTCCTTTGGAAAACATAGAAAATTGAGTTCTTGAAACCCACGGAGGTGGGTTTTGTCTGTATAGTCGCGATTTCTAATCGCCTATTTTAGTATTAATTTAGACTTTTCAATCAAATATGTAGGTATACAAGGAGCGTTACCCAAAGACGCAAAGATGTAATTTCAATGACGATTAGCTTAGAATTTCGAGGCTATGCCAAGGCAGGGAACAGGCAACAGTAAACTTCGCCACCTTTACCGCACTGGTTTCTGAGGTAGGGGATTAGATCTTAAGGGATTATTGTTGGTTGAAGGTAGAGGTGGAATTGGGTTAGGGGTGGGTGTTGGAGTTGGCACTACTTTTTTCATCACTGTAATTGCGAATCCTTTTTGTTGGGATTGTCGCTTACCGGATATATCATTTACTTGCAGTCCAATTTCAGATGGGAAAGCTTGATTAACTGGTAGCCTAATTGAGCCTGTTGGGGACACATCATTCCCATAGGGAAGAAGTTTCACCTGGATGTCTTCTCCCCCTACTTTCCAAGCCAAATTTGCAAATTCTCCTTCTTTAAGAACTACGTTTGGTTGCTCGCTACCATTAATAGTGAAGGAGACGATCTTAAAGGGTTTCGGTGATATTTCGACAGTAGGTTCCGCTTTTTTAGAATTAACTTTATCGCTACCGTTGTTGGGAATAGCTTTGAGTTCAAAAGTAAATTTCCCGACTTGAGAGGCATTGATGGGAACATTTGTACATTGTAGTTGTTGGTTTTCTTGCTTGCAAAGATTTTTGAGTTTAGGGTCTTGAATATTGCCTTGACTAAATTTATAAATAATTGGTTGTCCAAACGATGTCCCATCATCTTTATTACCAGCAATTTGCACTTGTGCAAGTAATAATGGACGAGCGATCGCCCAACTTAAAAGTATATTTTGGCCTTTTTGATATTGTGGTTTGTCTGTCTTAAAATCAGTGACTTCGGGAATTGGTCTTTCTGTTATTTCTACTTGAGTACTGCGGGTGATGTCTTGAGTTTGCCGGGAAAAAATTGGTAATCCTTTGCGATAAGAAGCTTGGAGTTCAAAGGTATAACTTCCTCTGGTATTGACTCCAGTTTTCACATTATTACAAACTAGTTCTTGTTGGTCTTGTATTTGACAAGCAGGTATTTCGTTCGCGCTTTTTTTGCCTAGTTCAACAGGTATACCATCTTTGACTTCATAGGTACGCTGAGCGGGTTTTGGGCCTTTGACTATTAGCACTAGCTTTTGTAGTTGTTTATAGTTGTGAATCTCCCAACTCAAAGCTACCTCATCCTCACCCTCAGTGATTTGGGGGGCGTTGGCTCGGAAATTTTCTAATCTTAAAGGGTCAGGATTTAAGCTGCGCCAAATGATATATCCTATGCCCCCTAATAACAGCAAAGCTGTTAAGATTAATAGTAAAAGTTGCCACCAAGGACGTGGTTTCCATACCAAAGTTCCTTGAGGTAAGGTATCAGGTAAAGGTAAACTTTGTTTGTCTTGAATATCAACTTGAAAATTCAGAGATAATCCATTACCAAACCATGGCCGTCGCCACCAAGATTTAGGTTTGACTATGAGATTGATGTCAGTGCCTTTACTAGGTAATAATCTGGCTTCATCAAGCTCAAATTGATATGTACACAGTTCGTCTTCATCTCGACTTTGAGCATCAAATGTGAGTTCGCGGACAATATTACCTCGGTTCGCTACTGATAATTCATACTTGCCAGGACTGCGACTAACTTTTCCCAAAATAGTGTTCAGTTGTATATCGAGGCGATAAATTGTGGGGATTTGGATATAAACTAAATCTAACAGTACCAGTTCTGGATAGCTTTCTGAATGTAAGCGAATTGTTGGAGAGTAGCTTCCTGCGAGGGTGTCTCCTGGTGGATGAAATTGCAATAATATTTGACCTTGAGAACCTGGGTTAAGTTCTAGTGCATTCGGCCCAGACAATAATCCTAATCCCTCAAATCCTGTGATGGGATATCTGATTGTAAACCAGTCATCGTCTAAATCTGGGCAACTTAAGCGGAAACGGTCTACTACATTAGAGCGGTTGTCAACTATCACCTCTAGTTGTAAAGGTTGATTAGGATCAAAAATTAATGGCTTGTCGGGGTTAGTGTTAGGTTGAATAGAAAATGTCGGGTCGTTTATCCGAATTACAGTCTGTTCTTTGAGGAGAATTTTTAATTGGCGGGAGAAATTTATTGGAGTATCTTGGGGATAATGCTGAGGAGCATCTATAACTAGAGTGTAGTCATAGGTGCCTGGGAGAGCATCAATAGGAATTTGAAACTCAAATGTGACTTCATCGCTATTTTGTTGCGGGGCTAGCGCGATACTTTCTCTGGGAGAATTAGACCAGCCGGTGACGTTTTGAAATGTCTCATCAAAGGCGAAATATAAGTCAATAACAGCGCTCTGATTTCCCTCGTTGATGACAACAGCATGAAGTTCAATAGTATCTCCTGGCATTCCAAACTGTATTCCAGGTGGGTTGATAATCACTTTCAGTGGATTAAACTGAGCTTGCATGTTATTGACTCCCTTAATTGATGCGGTGTAGCTTGACTTGAAAATCTTCACTACCACTGACAACTGTGGTTGTTTGATTAGTTTTTAAGTCAACACTATTAATTTTTTTAGAGGTTTTATAAATTGTTTTGCCTTCTGCGGCTCTGGTTTTGTCTAGCTTATATTCAGAAGTTAAGTTCCAAACCACCACTCGTCCATCATCTGTGCCGCTGACTAGTGTACGGCCATCTTCGCTAAATATGAGAGTCCGTACTGATGTTGTTGACGCTGCCCAGCGGTCTAAGGGTAAGCAATTTAGGTCTTTTACTTGCTGTTGTGGATTGGGTGCAATTTGGCATTGATTTAAATTCCAAATCGTGATGTAACCAGCAGAGTCAGAGGTGGCCAGGATTTTTTCTTGTGAGTTGGGAGCAAAGGCCAAAGCCCAAACAAAGTCTTGAATGCCGACTCTTTGGTCTAGTTTTTCGAGACTTTGCACTGATAAACCTTGAGATTTATCATCAGGTTGATTTTGGTTCCACTGCCACAACATGAAACGCTTGTAGTTGCCAGCAATAGCTAAGGTTTTGGCATCTGGACTGAGAGTAAGAGCGCGAACTTGGAAGCCTGAGAGGCTTAATCTATCTTGGATGTCGAGTATTTGTTGTGGTTCTGGCTGAAAATCTTGATTAATTGATGGTCTTGACCAAACTCTGACTTTGCCACTGCCATAGCCACTGAATAACTTTAGTGAGTTGGAGGTAAATGCTAGGTCAAAGACTCTATCACCTCTGGCTTTGGGGTCTTTGCTGTCTTGCAGTTCGCTAATTTTTGCACCTGTGGGGACATCTCTAAGTTCGATGACTCCATTATCTAAACCAACGGCCAGACGATTATTTTCGACTGGAGTAAAACGCAAGACTTGTACGGCGTCGTCGGTAATTGCCATTAAGCCTTTGGGCTTTTGCTGGCGATCGCAAGCAATAGGTTGCCCAGGATATGTTACTCTTTCATCAGGCTCTAAGCTGTTGTTTCCTGGTCGCCAGAGTCTGATTGTGCAATCATCTGAGCCACTGACCACAGATAAGCCAGTACCATTGAACCGCACTGAGTTAACGGAGCGAGTATGTGTAATTGCCTCTGGATTCAGTAACCATAATAATAGTGCTGCTAGTAATGCGATCGCTGCTAGTTGTAACCATAAAGGTATAATTGGCAAAACCCGCAATTCTAAAGTCTGCGTTGCGGGGTCTGTGCTACCCAGGCGTTGGTCGGATAGTTCCGATTTGGCTTCCAGCAGGAGTGTTTTACCTATTCCCACCCAAGGACGTTTGGTTTTGGCATCTAAAACGATTTTGGTTGTCTCTCCAGAACCGAGATTAGCTGTTTCCGGCGACTTCTTAAAACTACATTTGCGCCAGTCTCGCCCCTGAATCTGCACATTAATTTCTTGATTCAGGTTGCTAGCATTTTTAAATATTAAATCAAAAGAGGCTGTATTAGCCTTCCAATTCGGCAACCAGCGGCCATTGCTGGGGAGTGTTTGAGATTTTTGTGTTGTGGCAAATTCGATAAAACCCACCGGCAAAACTTCGAGATTTCCTTCCGCACTGGCAGGGTATCCATTACTGCTTGTGGCTTCAACGGTAAAGGGATAATTTTGACTAGGTGCTTGCACTACCGATGGCGGTTGACATTGAAACGATGCTTCTGTTTGACTGACTGGGTCTATCGTTAACCGCCGTTCTGCACTACCGACTAACCAAGATAAATTTACACCTACAAAACGTAGTACAACATTTGTACTTTGTTGACCCAAGTTTCGCACTCGTACTGGTATATCTATGCAATTGCGAGGATATACTTGAAATTCTCGCACAGGCAACTCTACACTCAAATGTGTTGGTGTGTTGTCTGCCTCAATTTTCAAACGCATTAACAGCCTGCGCTGTTGTCCTAATTGTGGTGAAAAAATATTCACCGTCAAATTCACCAGACCGACAAATCCAGGAATAGGTGTATTAAATATAAAAACTTGAAATATGGTACTACTTCCAGGAGGTTTAGCTGCTGCAACTTCTGGTTCCAGTTTATACCAGCGATACTCTGGATTGCGGATTTCTCCCGCTGCCAAGATTTCTATCTGAAAGTTGGCAAATTGATTACTGTCATTGTTGACAGTTACCTCAAATGTACTCGGATAAGCGCCTGGACGAAAGGTTAAATTCTGAGTAGAAAGGCTAGCATTGATAACATTTTGATCCATTTTAATTATATGTTTAGAATTATGCAGAACTTGTAGTATTAACAAACAAATAATATCTAAGAGAAGTTTAGTACTAAACTTCTCCCACTGGCATAGCAAGGCTCAATTAGTGTAGTAGAAAATGTTCGTAGTTGTGCTTTAGCGCTAAATAAACTTAAAAATTTCTCGCAGCATTTTAGGCCGGTCGTATCATGTCTGTTTAAAGACTTATGATTGGGCTGACGCGGGGATAGGGAGACGCGGGGACGCGGAGAAATTTTTATGATAAGTGATTAGCCGGACATTATATCACACTACTACTGGCTTGACAAGATAAAAATAATACATGACCAAACTCTTGTGGAATGGGCGTCTCGCCTGTTCGGTGCGGGTTTTTAGGCCCACACCACGTTCGTAGACATAATTTAACCATGCGATCGCCGCGACAGTCGAAAATTATTGTACCTGATTGGTATTCGGCAAACCTTTTTCGTTGTCTAAATCTTTACGGGATTGCAAGTAATTGTATATGAGAGAGAGCGCCAATATTGCAACCAAAAGAGCAGCAACAGCTATTCCTAAATTACGGAAGAGACTTCCAGAGGTTTTTTGAGGTTGCTGGTCATGACTTCTGGGCTGAAAAATGGTCGCATCCGGTCGCCTTTGTGGAGTATCAGCGTTAGATGTTGATCTTGGCTGATATAATGTTGCATCCGGTCGCCCTGGCTGAGTGCTGGGGTTGGGTGCTGGTTTGGGTTGATATAATGTTGCATCCGGTCGCCCTGGCTGAGTGTTGGTGTTGGGGGCTGGTTTGGGTTGATATAATGTTGCGTCCGGTTGCCCTGGCTGAGTGTTGGTGTTGGGTGCTGGTTTGGGTTGATATAATGTTGCATCCGGTTGCCCTGGCTGAGTGCTGGGGTTGGGGGCTGGCTTGGGTTGATATAATGTCGCGTCCGGTTGCCCTGGCTGAGTGCTGGGGTTGGGGGCTGTTTTGGGTTGATATAATGTTGCGTCCGGTTGCCCTGGCTGAGTGCTGGGGTTGGGTGCTGGTTTGGGTTGATATAATGTTGCGTCCGGTTGCCCTGGCTGGGGATGATTCACAGGTTGGTTGTATTCAACCGGGTTCAACGGTCTGGGAATCGTTTCGTGATTTGCACCTTGGTTGGGCAAAGGTTGTGGACGCTGAATAGTTTCTGCTTGCTGGTTATAGTCAACCGGGTTCAACGGTCTAGGAAGCGTTTCGTGATTGGAACCTTGGTTGTGTAAAGGTTGCGGACGCTGAATGGTTTCTGCTTGCTGGTTATAGTCAACTGGGTTCAACGGTCTGGGAAACGTTTCGTGATTTGAACCTGGGTGCGGACGCTGAATGGTTTCTGCTGAGTTCAACGGTCTAGAAATCGTTTCTTGGTTGGAACCTTGGCCCAAGGGAGACTGGGGTTGACTATTATTGGATGCGGGTGGGAAATTAGACCCAGTTATAGGTCTAACTGCGGCTTGCAAAGCCTGATTTAATGCTTCTACTGATGCAAACCGCTCATTAGGATTTTTTTGGAGACATTTTAAGACTACAGCTTCCAATTCTACAGGCAAATCTTGACATCCTGGTTGCGATCGCAGCGGTTTTGGTGGTTCATAAGCATGAGCCAATACCCAAGAAGCTTCACTGACATTATTACCCTTATTACCTATACCAAAGGGATCTGCTGTACTCAGCATTTCATAGAGGATAATCCCCAAGCTATAAATATCGCCCCTAGCATCCAAGTTCTTATCACTTTGGATTTGCTCAGGTGCTGCGTAGCGAAATGTCCCGATGAATGTACTGGTGATATTGGTGATATTGCTACGGTCTGAAGACTCATCACGGATTTTAGCCACACCAAAATCTAATATTTTTACCCACTCTCCTAAATCTGTGGGGATTAAAAAAATATTATCTGGCTTCAAGTCACGATGAACGACTTGGATATGCTCGATGCTTTTTGTGCCTTCCCGTTGTAAATTTATTCCTTGATGGGCAAGCTGTAGACCCTTACAAACCTGCGCCATAATCTTTACAGTCCGCTCAACAGACAACCGTCGCTCACGCAGCAGTAGTTCCCGTAGAGTTTGCCCACGCAAATATTCCATTACATAGAATGGATAGCCTTCTGGAGTGACTCCACAGTCACTAATCTTAACAATATGATCGCTTTGCAGGGCAGCACAGACTGATATTTCGCGCTCAAAACGCTTTCTCATCTCTTGTGATGCCACCAGCGTATCTTTGAGCAACTTTAACGCTACTTGTTGACCTACACGGGTGTCTGTTGCTAGGTAAACTTCTCCCATACCACCCCCGCCTAACCGTTTTTCCAAACGGTATCGCTGGTTATCACCCATAAAGCGACCATTCCAAGAATTTGCAGAAGGTGGGGATTTCATCTGGTGGAACCCATCCTATAATTTTAAAGTGTTGATTTTATCAAAAATAGTACTAATATCAGAAACCTTTTGTCTGCTTCATTATATGAAGGACTAGTAATATAATTTACCAAAATTCATTTACTTACACTCAGCTTAGCATATTGACAACTTAAAGTTATGTCTGTCATCTGATAAAATGCTTAAAATTATGACTTTTGGTAGTAGAAATCCACTTGTAATGCTAAATTAGCGCCAATTCGGCAAGTATTTTCAGAAGCAATGGAGGTACTGGAGAATTGCGAATTGTCATTTGTCATTTGTAATTGATTATTCTCTGCGTCTCCCCCGTTGCCGCGTCTTCCCCATTACCCCTAATCCCCACTCCCTGCGGGAGCGGGGGCCCCGAGTTCTCCAGTCTCCAATCTCCTGATTTTCCATCGTACACAATCCAGAATCGCCATCACCTGAACATAAACTTTGGGAAAAAGATGCCAGCTTGGCTGATGGTTTTTGCCGACTTATGTTTAAATTTTTCCAAAAAACATTAAGTTAATATGCTCTGGCGTAAATAATGAATATGTGCTACTGCCATGAGGAATGAGCATGAGTAATGCACTCTCCATAGCTGCTGTCACAGCAGTATTAAAAGTTTTGTTGGAGAATGGTCTAGTCAGTGATCCGATTACTGCTAGTGTTGGTGATGTAGTTGTAACTGCCCTTCCACCCGACCGGATTTCGGTTGAAGCTGACGAGCGTGCCCAACTCAACCTCTTTCTCTATCAAGTGACGCAAAATCGCAACGTCGATTGGGTGTCTCCAGAATTTCGTCAGCGACACTCGCGAATTAATGGTAATTCGCGAGCGACAACTCCACCCCTAGCTCTAGACTTGCACTACCTACTATCAGCTTATGGGGCAAAAGATTTTCAAGCAGAACTGCTACTGGGATACGCAATGCAATTGTTGCATAAAACACCTATTATTACAGCGGATATTATTGAAAATACTTTAATAAATGCTTCCACAACAAATATTTCCAGTGTTTTCTCCCAAGCTTTGATTGGTGTACCTGTATCTGATTTAGCTGTGCAAATCGGGCAGATCAAACTATCTCCTGAGTTTTTTAACATGGAAGAAACTTCCAAGTTATGGTCTGCCTTACAAACGCACTATCGACCTTCTGCGACTTATTTAGCATCAATGGTATTGATTGAAAGTAGCCATGATGATTACCCCGAAGGTTTTAGTTCGGTTGCCTTATCTCAACCAAATATCGAGCAAGTGATGGCTTTGTCTAAAACAGATCAAGTGATTGTGGGAGGTACTACATTAGTTATTCGGGGTAAACAGTTACGCGGTGATGTGACGCGTGTCCGACTAAGCAACACAGAAGCCTTACTCGTACCTCAAGATATTAAAGAAACACAAATTAGCCTACAAGTGCCACCAAATTTATCTGCTAGTGTACAGGGTGTGCAGGTTGTACACCTGACAATGAGCCATACAGGACAAATGCATCATGTGGTGGAATCAAACGTTGCAGCTTTTGTATTGCATCCCAAAATCACGGCATCCGTTGCTCAAATACAAGATAGCAACGACAATTTACGCTCAGCAGAAATCAACGTGAAACTCCATCCCCAAGTTGGCAAAGCGCAACGTGTGGTCTTGCTGCTTAATGAAATTTTACCTAGCAATCCACCAGTAGGATATTTTTTCTTGGTTGCCTCAAGGGATGAAGATACCGATGTAATCACGATTCCTGTAAATAAAGTTAAGCCAGGAACTTATCTAGTGCGAGTGCAAGTGGATGGGGCGGAAAGCCCGTTGCACAAAAATCAATCTGGGGAATACGATTCACCACAGGTGACTATATGAAGAGTACAAAAAATGCTCAAAAAATCAATCAAAATTGGGAAGAAGCAAACCAGAATTACCTAGCAGCAGCTCTGGGTGCAATGCGCGCTTTGATAGAGAAACATGCCTTTAGATCACCAGATCAAATTGAGAGCAGAGAAAAAGAGTATGTCCTACGGCAGCAAATTTTACAAGCAGCTGATGCAGCAATGCCAGCACCGTCAGCTATAGCTCAGCTGTGTCAAATTTTTGGTTTGTCGAGTTTTGAGCGCGATATATTGCTAATGTGCGCGTCTATGGAGTTTAGTGGGGAGTTTGCTGGGTTGTGTGCCACAGCTTGCGGAGACTCACAGCGTCTTTATCCGACATTTAGTTTAGCACTGGAAGCGTTGCCCAACTCTCACTGGGATGCGATCGCCCCCCATGCCCTATTACGCCACTGGCGATTAATCGAAGTTGGCGATAGTCGAGCCTTAACTACTTCTCCCCTACGCCTTGATGAGCGAATTTTACACTATCTTGCAGGCACACACTATCTTGACGAGCGGTTAGTCGGTATCGTTGAACCTGTAGAAATCACTGGAGAATTAGTACCATCCCATCAAAAACTAGCACAGCAAATAGCAGGGGTTTGGTCACAAACACCAAAGACAGGCATCTTACCCGTTATCCAGTTATGCGGGGCTGAACCCACAAGTAAGCGAGCGATCGCCGCCGCAGTGAGTAAAATGTTAGGTGTCAGCCTCAACTTAGTCCCGGCTCAGGTTGCACCAACCGTACCTAGCGAGATGGAAACCTTTATGCGGCTATGGGAGAGGGAAGCCGTTTTAAGTGGTAGTGCCTTATTGCTAGATTGCGATCGTATCGACCTAGCCGATGCTACCCGTAATACGATCATTAGCCGTTTAATCGAGCGCGTCAATTGCTTTTTATTCTTAGCCAGCCGCGAACGAATCAACATACTCCAACGCCCAGTAGTTAGTTTAGACGTTCACAAACCCACCATCAACGAGCAAAGCCTACTCTGGCAAAACACCCTAGCAGAATTAGCACCACAGTTAAACGGCCAAATCAAGAACCTCACAGCTCAGTTTAACCTCAGTCCGACAACCATTCGCGCTGCCTGTGCCGAAGCCGCCGGCAACTTGAGTCAAGCACAAGATCAAGACTTAGGGAGGATTTTATGGGACGCTTGCCGCACACAAGCACGTCCTCGTTTAGATGAACTAGCCCAACGCATCATTCCCTCAGCCGATTGGCAAGATTTAGTGTTACCCTCAGCACAAGAAGTATTGCTGCGTGAAATTACCGCCCATGTCCGCCAACAAGCCACAGTTTATCAATCTTGGGGATTTGGTAGTAAGAGTTCTCGGGGACTGGGAATCAGCAGCTTATTTGCCGGCACTAGCGGTACAGGGAAAACACTAGCCGCCGAAGTCATGGCCCACGAATTACATTTAGATTTGTATCGTATAGATTTATCATCAGTTATCAGTAAATATATTGGGGAGACAGAGAAAAATCTCCGCCGAGTCTTTGACGCCGCCGAAGAAGGCGGGGTAATCTTGTTATTTGACGAAGCTGATGCTTTATTTGGGAAACGCTCAGAAGTCAAAGATAGCCATGATCGTTATGCCAACATCGAAGTTAGCTACCTGCTGCAACGTATGGAAAACTTTCCCGGCCTAGCAATTCTCACCACCAACCTCAAAAGTTCCCTAGATAAAGCATTTCTGCGCCGCATTCGCTTTGTTGTTCAGTTTCCCTTCCCTGACACCACTCAACGAGCCGAGATTTGGCGACGCATTTTTCCCAAAAATACCCCTACCCTTGGTTTGGATGCAAATAAATTGGCCCAGCTCAACGTCGCAGGTGGTAACATTCGCAACATCGCATTAAACGCTGCATTTTTAGCCGCAGATGGCGACGAATCAGTGCAGATGAAACATGTATTACGCGCCGCTCAAATGGAGTATACTAAGTTAGAAAAATCACTAACTGAAGTAGAAATTGGTGGGTGGATAGAAAATTAGGGAATAAAGAATGGGGAAGAGATTTACTTAATAGACCTCTTGCAAAAGTCGGATACTCGCCAGAAAATAAATTTTCTGGCTGATAACTCAAGTCGGTTGAAACCGACTAATAACAGTATTTTAGTCCGTTTCAACGGACTTTTGCTATTAGGCAGAGACTTGAGTCTCTGACGGTTCAAGTATTTTTGCAAGAAGTCTAATATTTCCCATTCCCTATAAACTCAACCCATAACATTTTATAAAATTACTATTATTTAAGCGAAAAGCAATGATGCTTTGCTGCTATTGGTTCACATTTTGAAATACTAATTCTGGAAAAATAAGTTTCTGAGGATGAGATTGAGATCTATCTCAAGATAAGTTCCTAAAAGCTTCAAACTAGCTTAGGGTATGTATAGTATCTGCAATAAATATTAGTTGCTTAAAAATACTTCATGCCTTATATTAATTACTCTCAGTTACTGCGTTATGGCATTGTTGTACTAATTGTTGCAACTGCATTTGCATTAATGTTGCTGCTAAATCCTGTGCTAGGCATGAGCAGAACACCTTTTATGCTGTTTTTTAGCGCTGTAATGGTGAGTGCGTGGTGTGGTGGTCTGCAATCAGGTTTGCTGGCAACTTGCTTATCTGCTCTGCTGAGCAATTACTTTTTTCTCGGTTCAGCCAATGAACTAACTTTTGACTTATGTAATTTGGTACGAGTTGGGTTATTTGTAGTGCAAGGAGTACTCTTTAGTATTCTGTGTGAAGCATTAAAGACTAAGCAACAACAAATTGAGGTAAATCTCCAACAGATCAAAGTCAGTGAAGAAAGATTTCGCTTAGCATTAAGCAGTTCTGATATCGCTGTTTTTCAGCAGGATCGGGATTTGCGGTATAAATGGATTCATGATCTCCAAGGTAGAGAAACTACTGAAGAAATGCTGGGCAAGTGTGATGATGATTTATTTCCAGCATCGGTGGCAGAGCAACTAACAGCAATTAAGCAGAGAGTACTCGAAAATGGTGCTTCCGCTCGTGAAGAGGTTTGTATCACTGTCGAGGGAGAAGTCCGCTACTATGATTTGCTGATTGAACCGCTTCAAGATGGAGAAAATATTCAAGGTATTACCTGTGCAGTAGTCAATATTACTAAGCGCAAGCAAGCAGAATTAGAAAATATCAGGTTGCATCAAGAACTTCAGCAAGCTGTTCAACAGAAAGACGAATCTCTAGCGCTGCTCAATGCTTGGCTTGCCAGTTCACCAGTAGGACTGGCTTTTCTAGATACAGAACTGCGTTACATTCATATTAACGAAGCTTTAGCAGCCACTAATGGCGTACCTCAAAGTCAACATATTGATCGCACCTTTAAAGAAGTATTACCTGCATGGGCGGCAGAGATTGAGCCAATCTTTGAGCAATTAATGCAAACTAAGGAGCCATTACTTAACCAACAAGTGAGTGGTGAGACTTATCCGTCTGGGGTGTATCGTTATGGTCTTGTGAGTTATTACCCAGTGTGTTTAGCGGATGGACGATTGCTGGGAGTGGGCGTAACTTCTATTGATATTACTCAACTCAAACAAACCGAGCAAGCATTACGGGAAAGTGAAGCAAAGTTTCGCAGTGTTGTTGAGTCAAACATGATTGGCATTGGCTTCTGGGAGAGAAACGGCAAAATTACAGAAGCTAATGATGCTTTACTGAACATGATTGGTTATACGCGTGCAGAATTGGTTAATGGCACAGTTAACTGGCAAGACCTAACTCCCGCTGAGTATCAGCAACTTGATGAGCAAGCAATTGCTCAATTTCAAGACAGTGCTTTTTGCACTCCTTTTGAGAAAGAATATATTTGTAAAGATGGCTCACGTTTGCCGATTTTGATAGGTGGTAGTCACTTTGAAGGAACTTTAGAGCGAGGAGCCTTTTTTGTTCTCGATATTACAGAACACAAACAAGCTGAAGAAGCATTGCGTTATGTTGCTCAAATTAGTAATACACTTGCGACTTCCCTAGATTATGAAGCAACTCTAGAACAAGTTGCGAAAATATCAGTTCCCCAACTAGCTGATTGGTGTAGTGTCAATATTTTAAATGAAGATGGCTCTATTCGTCGCTTGAGTGTTGCTCATGCAGACTTATCATCAGCAGAGTGGGCAAGTCAACTACAGCAGTATACACCAGACCTGAATGATGGCAGTGCGATCGCCAGAGTCCTGCAAACTGGGCAAAGCGAATTAATTCCAGAGAACCCCAACTTACTGCTAGTGGATGGTGAGCATCAGCAGCTGGGAATTAAATCTGCCATGATTGTACCGTTGGTGGCACACCAGCGCATACTCGGTTGCATTTCCTTTGTCAGTGCTGCATCAGACCGTTGCTACAATCAATCTGACTTGGCTTTAGCGATGGATATTGCCCACCGTGCAGCTTTAGCGATGGAAAATGCCCGACTTTATCAAGACATCCACCAAGCTTTAGTACATTACGCCGAATCATTATCTCTTTTAGATGCACTGTTAGCAGCGGCACCTGTTGCTGTCTGCTTTCTAGACCGAGAACTGCGCTATCTCCGCATTAATCAGGTATTGGCTGATATTAACGGTTTGACCATTGAAGAACATCTCGGACGGAAAATTCAACAAGTGTTACCAGAGATGGCGACTGAGTTTGAGCAACAGCTACAACGCGTATTAGATACAGGTAAGCCCTTGCTCAATGTAGAAATCAGTGGTGAAGCACCGGGAAAACCTGGCACGAACGGTTATTGGTTGGGCAACTACTACCCAGTTCATAATACACTGGATGAAACCATAGGTATCGGCATAATTTTGGCAGAACTAACAGCGCTCAAGCAAGCCGAAACGGCTCTGCGCGAGAGCGAAGAAAGATTCCGAGCCATGTTCGACCAAGCAGCCGTTGGTATTGCTCAGGTAGCATTGGATGGTAAATTCATTCAAATTAACCCTGCCTTGTGCGAGATCACCGGGTACAAATATGAAGAATTAATCCAGATGAACTGCCAACAAATTACTCATCCCGATGACTTGGAAGCTGATTTAGTCAATGCTCAACGAGTTTTGGCAGGAAAAATTAATGGTTATTCTCTAGAAAAACGCTACATTCGCAAAGATGGCTCACTCATTTGGATCAACTTGACATCATCAGTGGTTCAAGATGCTCATGGACAACCGAAGTATGCAGTGGGCATTATTGAAGATATCAGCGATCGCAAACGAGCAGAAGCGGCACAACAATTTTTAGTAGAAGCCAGTACCTTAATAGCCGCCTCATTAGATTATGAAGCCACCCTGACTGGCGTGGCTAATTTGGCAGTTCCCACACTAGCTGACTGGTGTATTGTAGATATTTTCCTACAAGATTGGTCAAGTAAACAGATTGCCCTGGCAACTGCCGACCCCATAAAACGCCAAACTTTGATTGAAATCCGACGACGCTATCCACCAAAAAGCGGTGGAGAACATCTTGTAAAACGTCTGCGGCAAGGAAAAGCTGTATTCCATACCAATTTTTCTGACCAAACTCTGGTACAGATGGCTCAAAACGCCGAACATCTGCAATTGCTGCGAAGTTTGGGGATCTGTTCTTTAATGGTGATTCCTCTACGTTCTCGTGGGCAACTATTCGGAGCAATATCTTTTTTCAGTGCCGAATCAGGCCGTCATTACGAACAAACAGATGTAGCTTTAGCTGAAGACATCGCTCGTCGTGCAGCAACAGCAATTGATAACGCTAGGCTATATCAAGAAACTCAGCAGGCAAAACAAGCAGCAGAACAGGCTGTCAATCGGATTGCGCTTTTACAAAGAATCACCGCTGCCCTCTCGGAAGCGTTAACTCTCCAACAAGTGGCAAACGTGGTAGTAACTCAAGGAATTGCGGCTTTGAATGCTCAAGCCGGTTTTGTCGTCTTACTAGCTGAGGACGAAGTTACTTTAAAACTAGTGCAAGCAGCGGGCTATTCACAATATTTTATAGATACTTGGGCAAGTTTTTCTCTGAGTTGTTCTATCCCTTCAGCGGAAACAGTCAGAACTGGACAGCCAATCTTTATCGAAAATCAAGCCGCTTGGGTTGCCAAAAAATATCTCGATTTTCCCAGTCAAGAGGGAAATTTTGCTTGTGCTTCTATTCCTTTGGTGCAAGAAGGTAAGATCATTGGGGCATTGGAATTCAAATTTGCGATCGCCCAAACATTTAACGAAGAAGACCAGAGATTTATCTTGACTTTAGGGCAGCAGTGTGGACAAGCGATCGCCCGCGCCCAACTTTACGAAGCCGAACAGACAGCACGCGCCGAAGCCGAAACAGCCAACCGCATCAAAGATGAATTCCTCGCAGTCCTTTCTCATGAACTGAGAACACCCCTCAATCCCATCTTGGGTTGGGCAAAGTTGCTCAGAACCCGCAAGCATGACCAAGCAACTATCACCCGTGCTTTGGAGACAATTGAGCGCAACGCCAAATTACAAACTCAACTAATTGAAGATCTATTAGATGTTTCGCGGATTTTGCAAGGTAAACTCAACCTCAAAATTTCTACCGTCGATTTGAGAGCAACAATCACCAACGCCCTCGAAACTGTCTGCCTAGCAGCAGAAGCCAAATCAATTCAAATTCAAACAGTGCTAGGCGATAATATCATACAGGTAATGGGAGACGGCGATCGCTTGCAACAAGTAGTTTGGAATCTGCTCTCAAATGCCGTCAAATTCACCCCGTCAGGCGGACGAGTAGAAGTGCGATTATCAACACTCAGCGACAACGGGGATGGCTCCCCAAAACCACACTCATCTACTCAGCACTCAGCACTTAACTACGCCCAAATTCAAGTGATTGATACAGGCAAAGGCATCAGCAGAGCCTTTTTGCCTCACGTCTTTGAGTACTTCCGACAATCAGATAGCAAGACAACTAGAGTATTTGGCGGACTGGGATTAGGGCTGGCGATCGTGCGCCATTTGGTGGAACTTCATGGTGGTACAGTTCATGCCGAAAGTCCTGGTGAAGGAAAGGGGGCAACCTTCACAGTCAAGTTACCCTTGCTCAAAAATTCTCACTTAGATATTCCAAGTGCAGAGTCTCCTGATTTAGAAACTAACAACGCAGATTTATTTCTCTGTGGAGTTAGAATTTTGCTTGTGGAAGATCAGGTTGATGTACGAGAGTTTTTCTGCTTCGTTTTGGAAAAGTATGGGGCGACAGTAACGGCAGTCGCATCTGCAACCGCAGCACTAGAAGCATTAGCCCAGTCTCAGCAGGATGTTTTATTAAGTGATATTGCAATGCCATTAATGGATGGCTATACATTGATCCGTGAAGTGAGAAAATTACCACCAGAACAAGGCGGACAAATTTTAGCGATCGCTTTAACTGCCTACGCAGGAGAAATTGATCAAGTCCAAGCATTAAGCGCAGGATTTCAAAAACACGTTCCTAAGCCTGCCGATCCCATAGAGTTAGCTAAACTAGTTGCCAATCTTATCGGTCGTCATCAATCATAATTGCAAAGAAGGGAACGCTTAACAGGCTTTGACTTCTCTTGTCGGAGACGCTACGATTCGCTTACTTACGCTTTGGGGTACGTTCAGCCCACGGAGAACGCTTAACAGAGAACTTTTTCAATAAGTGGCAACATGATTAAACTCGACCAATTTTTAAAATTAATAGGTATAGCCCCAACTGGAGGACAAGCCAAACTGATGATCATTGATGGTAATGTTAAAGTCAATGGCACAGTTGAAACCCGACGAGGACGGCAGTTAGTCTCAAGCGACCAAGTAACAGTACAAGGGCAAACTTTTCAGGTTGGCGATGTCCTTGAACAAGGGAACAGGGGATGAGGGAGACGAGGAATTGATGAGGACGCGGAGACGTTTGGACGCGGGGACGCGGGGACGCGGAGAGTCCCCATAACTAAAGCTAGGGGATTCAAGCAAGGAAAACATTTTTTGCCTCCACGACTCGCATTCGGGGGCTTTTGACCAGCGCTTCGACCTTGAGAAGGGTCGCGTCCGCGTCTCCCCTTCCCCGCGTCTTTGCGTCTTCTTGGTAAAAAAGCTGGGGAGGCTGTTGATGCCCAGAAAGCCCAAATGACCGTAACCCAAATCTTGACGGCTGGACAAGTCTAAAAAATTTCAAAGTTTATTCTTTGGCATTTTGGCAACTTTCGACTGTAGTCTTTTGATATCTTGCAGAAATTACCAAGATGTTTTTACCTGTTATACGAAGGACGGGTTTAATCCCGTCTTTTTTGTTGATATCTATTTGGCATTTTGGCACAACATTACAATTTATCTATGATATTTTGATCTAAATCGCAAATATTAGATCTCTTGCAAAAGTCCTTCTTTGCGTTCTCTTCTCTGCGTCTCTGTCTTGAAAAGTTTCCTACGGAGGGAAACCCTCCTTCTCCTGACGGAGACGCTACGCGAACAGAACTTTTCGCTGCGCCTCTGCGTGTTAGCGTTCGCGAAGCGTCTCGTAGAGAAGCGGGGCGTAGCCCAACAAAAAAAATATTTATGTAAGAGGTCTATTGAATTGCTTTTAAACTTTATTTATTAAGCCCATTCGAGGGGGGAATTCTTAACAGGGAACATAAAAAAGAATTAGCCCCAAATATAGGGGTTAAAGCCTCTGTATTTATTTATAAAAAATTCAAATCCCCTAATTTTAATTATGGGGATTTCTCTGTTGCCTGTTGCCCGTTAAGAGTTCTCCCTTAATACCAATTCACGAAAATCTTGATACAAATACAGACGGTGTAGAGACGCTTCAAAAGCGCGTCTCTACAAAATTTATGTGTATCGCCATTAATGTGAAATGGTATAAGAGGTTGTTTGAAAAGTCTAAATTAATACTAGCCCCGACGATTAGAAATCGCGCGTCAGTTGCTTTAAGTCGGCAAAGCCGACAACACTTGCTTAAACGCTCTTAACCCGCGCAACGCAGTGTTTCCCCAATGCACTGCCTCAGCAATGCAATGTTTTTACCAAAGGATTTGTCCGAATTCTTTATCAAATCACTATGACTAATCTGATGATTCACGAAAGATAAAGAAATAACATGTTATCAGGTTTTAAGATACTTGGACACATCCTATAGGAAGATGACCTAGGAAAATAATCATGAGTAAATTAATTCGGGATGTTGTTATGCACTGGATTTATATAGAGGTTTGGTGGTGAGCCAAACCTTTTTTTATTTATCGAAACAATCGGGTCTAAAACCGGACTTCGTCCAAAGTTTTTGCAGTGGCATATAAATCCCCGTTACAAAAACAGCCTCCTACCTCCTGCCTTCGTTAAATTGGGTTGGGCTACCCTGTAAGAACGCTTAACACACCTTAATCCCTAGTCTCTTTCTCAAAAACTAAAGCTACCCCGCAAAATACCAATAGTTATTGAGTCATTATCTGGTGTATGACCAGGCTCTAAAATATAGATCATGCCAGGTGTAATGCTAATGTTATCGCTTAACTGAAAACGATAAAATGCTTCTATTTGAGTAGTGGTTCCCGGTTGTCCTCCGGCACGACCTAAACCTGTATTCACAAAGTCAGGGACATTATTTCCTACAGGTAAATCGCTACTAGTAATTTTAGGAGGTTGCCCGACATAAATTCCTCCCAAATTTCCCCTGGCAAATAAATCAGGGAAATTCAGAAACACCATATAATTCGTCGTTTCTACATTTCCCGATCGCCCAGGAATGTGAGACTTAGTATAACCACCCCATGCCCCTAAAGTAATACGCGGTGAAATTTGCCATGTTACAGTTGCACCAACAGCATTCGTTTGTAGGGGTGCTGATTTTCCAGTAGTGGTATTAACCGCAGTGAGGCATTCATCGCCTACGAAAGTCAGTAAACAACCATCCGATGAGTAATTATTCACGTAATACAAACTGAAATCTACAGCATCAGTAGGTGTTAACAGCAGTTGTACACCTGTAGTGGTATTACCATCAAACAAACCGCTACGCAGACCTGGATTACCTGGACTGTAACTAGCATAAATTGCCTGCAAACTAGCGCGTCTAGCAAACTGCCAATCAATAGCAATCCCAGCATGACCATATCCCATATTTAAGATTGGGTTTCTTTGAGCAAAATAAGACAATGGCCCTGTTGCTGCACTTTCTACCCGATTTGGGCCTCGGAAAGCAGACGGCATACTCACGCCTTCTGTTCCTACCATCAATGCTAGGTTATCTGTGACTAACCAGTGATAATTCAGATCACTAATGATTAAGTTATCTGTAGTAAATTCGTAGCCAAGTAACACGTCATTCCGAGAAACAGTATTGTTAAACCTGGGCGCACTAGTACCGTTGCCAGATAAAAGACCTGTAAACAGGTAGCTGCGGGGAGTAATTTGGCTAGTTAAATACAGCTGTGCTAGAGATATAACACTAGTGTTTATGCCCGCATCATCTGTATCTTTTGTACCATCTCTAGGATTAACATCACCCCGATTCTCATTCCTTCCTTGAATCCCAACGATTAGTAGTCCGCTAAGTTTAGTGGTTGCAGAAAATTGGTTAGCTGCGATTTCAGCAGTTTGCGTTGTTAAACTATCTACACGGCCTTGTAAAGTTGTTAATTCGGCGGCAAATTCTGCTTGTAATTTTTGTAAAGTTGCTAAATCTTCACGTGTGACTAAATCATTGGTAGTTGTGGCGATTAATTCATTAATTTTATCCAAGCAAGCATTTACGCCGGCGGCAAATTCATAGCGTGTTAAAGGACGATTCCCACGATAGGTACTATCGGGATAACCTGCTATGCAACCATAACGTTCCACCAAAGACTGCAATGCACCAAACGCCCAATCTGTAGGTTGTACATCCTGGAGTTGAGAAACCGATGTGACTTGCGCCATCGGGTTATCGGTCGGTTCTTCTGTTGAGGAAAGGGGGAAGGAGGGGGATGAGGGAGATGAGGGAGATGCACTTCTCCTGTCAAAGACGCTACGCAAACGGCTTTGCTCAGTGACCGGGGATGAGGGAGGATTTAAATTTATACTTTCTGGCGTTTCTATATTTGTTGATTCTTGAGTAGTATTTGTAACCGTGGGAATTGCGATCGCCTTCTCAAAAACTCCATTGAATCCCGCAATTAGTAAACATGCGAGTATTGCGTTTTTGCTATGACTACGGCTAATATATCTACCTTTCAAGATTCTATACTCTACTTACGCACACTTAAGTCAAGAGTGTATTCTCAGTCATCTTGATTTTACATGCGGGTATTTACGTATTTTGTACCAAATTAGACCTAAATAACTCTAGGCAACTTTACAAAGCGCGAGTATAACAGGGAATGGGGGATGAGGGAGATGAGGGAGATGAGGGAGATGAGGGAGATGAGGGAGATGAGGGGGATGAGGGAGATGAGGGGGATGAGGGAGATGAGGGGGATGCGGGGACGTGGAGAATAATCAATGACAATCGCCAATCGCCAATCGCCAATCGCCAATCGCCAATCCCCAATCCCCAATCCCCAATCCCCAATCCCCAGTCCCCAGTCCCCAGTCCCCAGTCCCCAGTCCCCAGTCCCCAATCGCCAATCGCCAATCCCCAATCCCCAACCATGGTAAACCGCCCGCGCAAGCTGACGCCAAAAGCTTCTAAACTAAAAAAACCTCTCAAACGTGTTGCTAAAAAACCTCCAAATCAGCGGCAATGGCGAAGTAAGTTGTCGTCGATGTTGGCGATCGCTATTTTGTTGAGTAGTGCTAGTTTAGTTATGGCTTGTGTTTGGTTTAGCGTTCTTTTAATCTCGAACCCAGCACAACTTAGCTGGTTAAATAAAGTTTTACCAGAATGGGCACAAATTCCCCTCAGTAACTACGAACATCCCCAAACTCTCGGCGAAATTCAAGATAGTCTGAATCAACAAAAACTAGTAGCCGGAGAAACCCTACCTCTAGAGGAAAATACTGATAAATCTTTTTTATTACCAGTTTTTCAACAACGGGCTAACTGTCAGGCTGATTGTCGAACACTTGTTGAACTCAGGGTTTATCAGCATTCACCAGAATCAGAACGGCAATCTCGCTCGGAAAAATACTATTATTTAGCAACTAAACAACCAATAATTGGGCCAGAAGAATCCTTTGTGGTTGCTCCTTTAGTCAAGGCTAAACCAGAACACCAAGATACTAATATTTCTTTACCATTAACTGAAGTCAAGCGCTTTGAAGACAATACACCCGCTGCGGGAGTTTGGTTTTATTTGCGCGGTCAGCACCAACAGGGAACTAATGCGATCGCCTATGGTCACATCGTATACTACAATCCAGAGCGCACTAACTTACAACAAATGGTTTCCTGGACAAGCCCTAATGGACAATTACCCAGATGGCAGCAGGTAACTGATAGTACTACAAAAGAGTTAGTTGTAGATCAAACAGTAGGTTTAGAACCGCATCTGGTGATTTATCAAGTCAAATCGACCAAGTTATTTCTCAATCCCCTACAATTAGAAGCTATTACTCTTCAACCATCTGCTTTTAACAATCCCGGATACCAAAATTCCTTAATCATTGCCCGTAGCGGACTGTGGACGCCAGCCTTTGAGTGGTTGAAATTTGTGCAAAAACAGCGAAAGGGAGTGTTGCCAAAAGCAGTGCAGACGCAAATGGATTTGATTCGCCTACACTCCCAGCTCACCCAAACCCAAGCTGAAAAAAATTGGGCAAGTCCTAGTCAACAAGTACTAGCAGACTTGATTGATGGTCGCTGGCAAAAAGCCTTACAAGTACTAGAAGCATCACCACATAATGCTCAAGAAGTAGCTACTCTACTCAAAGCTGATGATGGCAGGCTGTGGAATCGCACAGCCGCAGCGTTGCGTGTGAATCCCAATAGATTAGAGGTACAAGTTTGGGCAGCCTTGATTTTAGGGGTTCAGCGAGGAGAAGAACATGCTAGTTCTTGGTTGAAGGCACAACCAAAAATTACAGCAGAGAACCTGATTTATGTTCAAGGCCTACTCAAACGATTTAGAGGGAACTCTTAACAGTGGGGAACAGGTACCCCCTTGAGCTAAGACGCATCAGTTGAACGTTGATGCTGTTGGTTTTGCAACTTTTGCAAGAGTGAGTCTATTTCTGCTTGCAAATCTATCAATTTGGCTTGCTGAGCGTCTTGATAGTAGCACTTAGTAAGACTGCTAACCACAAGAGCTTGAGACTCGCGATTAGAACCAGTAGGTATGCAGGTAGTCATCCTAATACAATCCACAACTCAACTAACGAAAACGTATCAAACTATTGGTATTTCATTAATTTTACGGGGTTGCTAGATCCCCACTTTTTCAAAAACTCAGGGATCTGATCACAGCTAACCACTCGAAACTAATGACATGAACCACCAGTAGTGTGACACACTATGGTGCGAATAAAGTTCCTGTGGTACGGGTATTTTGCCCGCTAGAACGAGCCAGACGCCATTAGTGTCAACTTAAGGTAGAACCGATGTCCCGCAAGGAACTGAAGTTCCTTGCTGATAGCAAAAGTCATCTAAAGATGACTGAATATCTCTCTAGATTTCGAGTCTACTTCAGTAGACTTGAGCTATTAGCCAGAGAATTTATTCTCTGGCGGGTGAGGAAGCCAATACCAAAACTATTTCTAGCTTCAGTTGACACCAATGGTCAGACGCCCATCCCAGACTGACTGAATATCCCTCAAGATTTTGAGTCTACTTCAGTAGACTTGAGCTATTAGCCAAGAAATAAATTTCTTGGCGGGTGAGGAAGCCAACACCGAAGCTATTTCTAGCTTCAGTTGACACCAATGGTCAGACGCCCATCCCAGACGAGAATCATCATACACCCATTTAGCTGTGTCACTTTACTAGAATTCACGTATGGAAATAATTGCAATTGCGATCGCACAACCAACTTAATTTTCTGGCTTGGCAGTAGCTAGATTTTGCTGCTGATTTTGCAACTGCTGCAACAGTGAGTCTATCTCTACTTGCAAATCTCTAAGTTTGGCTTGCTGAGCGTCTTGATAATAACACTTAGTCAGATTGCTGACTAGTAAAGCCTGGGACTCGCCATTAGAAACGGTAGATGTACAAGTAGTCATCGTAATATTTTGATCCACAACTCGATTTACTAAAACGTATCAAACAAGCATCTAATTCTCGGAGGAAGCAGTGACAGAAGTTAAAAAAGATTCAACTTCATGCTACGTATCTACCTCATAAACGTGCTTGACCACATTTTTAAACTGCTACACTTTGTCATCATGCAAGGTATCACAGAGTACAAAATTGTTAAAAGTAAATTTTTATCTTATTCATCATAAAACTAAACTTACTATCTTTTAATAATTTCAGGTTTTTTCTATGAGCAGACCTAGTATCAATCTCAAAAGCCTATCCAGTAAGTATTTCACAATCTAAAATTGATACAAGTTATGCTGAAGCAGCGTTCTTGCTGTCATTGTTTAACCGAAATTTCCATGATTATTTCTGGAAAATAATCGTCTTTAATTTACAACATATTTTGTTGAACTTGTCAACAGTCATATCCTAAGATAGTATCAAGAATGTGATTTTAAGGTAAGCAAACCATTGTATACTTGCAGTCACTGAGTTTAATGTGTTGCCAGGCTGGTGATTTCAAGACTGCGATTGCAATGGCTGTGTTCCATTCAAGGGACTAGAGACTAAAATCTCTACCCAGTACCCAATACCCATCTTTAGTTAAGAAGTTTTAATCCCGTGACCTTGAGCCTGTCTGCTGCTAAATCTTATCGCCAACCTTGGCCCGGACTGATAGAAGCCTATCGTGAGTATTTGCCTGTCAGTAAAGAAACACCTGTTGTCACTTTGTTGGAGGGCAATACTCCTTTGATCCCGGTGCCGGCGATCGCAGAACGCATTGGTAGACAAGTACGGGTATTTGTCAAATATGACGGTCTTAATCCTACTGGGAGTTTTAAAGACCGGGGAATGACAATGGCGATTTCTAAAGCAAAGGAAGCAGGGGCAAAGGCCGTGATTTGCGCTAGCACGGGCAACACCTCCGCCGCCGCCGCTGCCTATGCCCGCCGTGGAGGCATGAGTGCTTTTGTACTGATACCTGATGGTTATGTAGCATTGGGCAAATTAGCACAAGCTTTGCTCTATGGGGCAGAAGTCCTAGCAATTAAAGGTAATTTTGACCAAGCACTAGAAATTGTTCGCGAGATGGCACAAAGCTATCCCATAACTTTGGTGAATTCGGTCAACCCCTATCGCTTAGAAGGACAGAAAACAGCAGCATTTGAAATTGTTGATGTCTTGGGTAATGCCCCAGACTGGCTATGTATTCCCGTAGGCAATGCAGGGAATATCACAGCATATTGGATGGGATTTTGTCAATATCATCAAGCCGGAAAAAGCGATCGCCTCCCCCGGATGATGGGATTCCAAGCCGCAGGTGCAGCCCCTTTGGTAAGTGGTCAACCAGTAGCACATCCAGAAACCATCGCCACAGCGATTCGCATTGGCAACCCTGCGAGTTGGGAATTAGCTATCGCTGCACAATCAGCCAGTATGGGTAGTTTCAATGCCGTCACTGACGCCGAAATTCTCGATGCTTATCGACTTTTAGCAGCATCAGAAGGCATCTTCTGCGAACCGGCCAGCGCTGCCTCTGTAGCTGGGCTATTACAAGTCAAAGACCAAGTTCCCACAGGGGCAACAGTAGTTTGTGTCTTGACTGGTAATGGTTTGAAAGACCCAGATACAGCAATTAAACACAATCACAGTAAGTTTAAACAAGGTATCGCAGCAGAATTGAAGTCAGTAGCCGAGGCAATGGGATTTTAGAGGTTGTATAAAATTCGCTGCTACACAAGCGAAGTCCACCTCGTGGATTAAATAATTCGTAATTCGTAATTCGTAATGACGCGACGCTCCTGTGTCGCTCTAAGCGAAGCTATGCCGCAGGCTTTACGCTGACGCTCGTACCGACGCTCGATGACTCGCTAACGCTACGCTATCGCTACCGCTGACGCTCGTATCTCGCTACCGCTTCGCTAACGCTAACGAGGACTCGCTACCGCTGACGCTCGTACCGACGCTCGAGGACTCGCTAACGCTACGCTAACGCTACCGCTGACGCTCGAGGACTCGCTAACGCTAACGCTAACGTAATTAAGTTTTGTAATGGGGATTTAACCCCAACACAAAACTTGTAGGCTATAGAACCGGGGGATTTAAACCCACGGAACTATTTTAAGGTAACGACTTGCAATGTTTATTCACAGTAGGCATGGTATTTACTAAACAGACAGTGTTTAAAAACAATTCAAGATTGTAAACACCTATTGAAGTCGCAACAACCGATACGATGACCACTACAGTAGTAGTCCAAGGCTTGATTTCACGCATAGATTCTTTGTCTTAATTGAATAATCAAATAAACATTTTCTTCCCCCACTTCCCACTCCCTACTCCCTACTCCCCACTCCTGTTGTTAACTTTTTTGAAAACCTTTCGCTGGCTTTTTTTGTCCCTTACTTTTAGACTTAGATTTATTAACTTCTGCTAAAGCATCTTGAAATAAGTTATGTAAATGTATAGGCACACTAGCGATTTCTGGTAACTCTGGTTCAATCGGTTTGTGGAATTCTGACAAAAGTGTATCTAAATCATTAGCAAGACTAAAATCTGGACGTTGTAGAACTGTTTGCAATACCTTTTCTAATTGAATTGGGTACTGTTGTGCTAACCGATGCCAGATATAAGCATTGATACTTTTGTCTTCGAGGTAGTAGCGAATTAGCTTTTCCGCTCCTTCAACGCTCTGCCAATCTTCTGCTGATAAAATTGTTTGTACTTTATTGTATGTTGGTAAAAATATTTGTCCCCAACGCGGATGAGAAAAAGCTGTTACCTGTTCTGCTTTTTTGAGTTCGGCAGGTAAATCAACCTTTGGCATGACCATTTTGCTGTTGCCGCTTTTACCGTGCAACATCTGAGAAACTACATTAGAATCGGCACCAGCTTCTTGTGCCACTGCTTTGATTTCCTCATCTCCAATGCCGGCTGCTTCTGCAACTTCAGCTAGTGATTTAGAAGGATCAATTCCTGCTGATGCTAGGGTTTTCTCGGTGATTAATTCTTGAAACTCGCCTATTTTTTTATTCAGCTGATATCCAGGTAGCGTGATTTCTTCACTACCAAAAAAGTCAATAAACTGTTGATGATATTGTACAACTGATTGCCATGCTTCTTCCAATAAATCTGGAGCATCGCTGTAGAGATGGCTCTTATAATTTTCTTTAAAATTACCAATTGCTACGGCCAGTTTTGGTTTACCCAATTTACCCATCATTGTGTAAGGGCCAGAAAGTATCCAGTAATCAGTAACAGGAGAAATGCGAGTTAAGATAATTTCTCCTAACTTCAACCGAGATATTTCTTGGAGCAGTTGAGCATTATTTGGTTGAACAATATAATTTTTAGCTGTTAGCCAGTTCATTAACTCCAAACCATCAGGTGTGATGTTGGCGATCGCAAATAAACCAATAAAACTATGATGCCAGCTGTTGAGGAGATTACGATCGCTTGGTGATAAATCTGGATGGCTAGCAACAAACAACTCTATTGGGGACTGTTCGTTAACTTTGCCTTCGGTAATAAAGCTATCAATAATTAAGTCTTGCTGTTTATTATCGCCACTACCACGGCGAGACTGTTCTGCTGCATAGGTTTCTAGTGCTTGTGCTAGTTCGCCTTCTGCGTCGAGGACAAAATCAACTAAGGCTTGTTTGAGTTCATGCGATCGTTCTAATATAGCATCCACAAGCAAATCTCTCGTTGCAACAGATGTAGATTATAACGTCCTTGAGGATAAAGATATCTGGCAATAGCTAGATTTCAAAATAAATATTTTTTTATCTCACGCAAAGACGCAAAGAAAGGCGCAAAAGTTCGCGCCTCTGTGTGATCCGGCAAAATCTTAACTATGAAGCCAACTCTTTGACCTTATTCATAATACTCAACGGATCAATACCTTGATGCGGGAACTGTTCCCACAAACCACCGCAACCTTCATGATGAGTACCAAGATAAGCATATTTGGGAGTTAACCCGCGTTCTAATAACCAAGAACCGAAACGACTACCTAATCCAGTTCGACGATTAAAAGATTCAACAACCAGGACGAAAGAAGTTTTACCAATTTTGAGCATCATTTCTTCATCGGTAATATTCAAAGTTGGCTTATTAATCAATCCTACATCTAAGCCTTCTTGCTTTAGACGTTCGACAGCATCAAGCGCACGATATAAGGCATCGCCAAAGCTGATAATGTAGCCTTTTGTTCCTTCTCGAATTACCTCATCTTTCCCAGGAACAAATTTATAATTACTGCCAAATAAATCGTTGCCGTTGTTGTCGAGAATGTTAGGTACTTTAGAACGAGTGGAGAAAATAAACCGCAATCCAGGCTCAAAAAACACAGCTTCTAAACAAGCCTTCATTTGATTGACATCAGCCGGAAAATACAAACTTGTAGAGTAACCATCTTCCAAACCATTATCAGCAAACATATTATTCAAACCGAAATGACAGGTGTTATCTGCCATATCATCTATACCCGCATGAGAAAAATGACAAAGGACGTTGGAGTAGTTCAGCCTGGCCATTGTAATTTCGGAAATACACATTTCGAGAAAGGCGCTGAAGGTGGCAAAAATACCTTGCTTACCCTCAGCCATACCAAATCCCGCAGCCGCAGAAAAGTTACCGCGTTCCATAATCCCAGAAGGGACAAAGATTTCTGGATAGGCATCGTGAATCTTTTTCAAACCACAAGAACCTTCAAGGTCACTATCAATAACTAATACTTTGGAAATGCGCTCTGCTTCACTCATACGATTTAAAATGGCAACTGCCGCATCACCAAATACATTGCGATTAGCTCCCCATTGATGGCTAGAACCAAGAAAAGTATAGGTTTGTTTGGGTTTTTGAATACTTTTGAGATATTCGACAGCTGTTGTGTGTTGACGAGATTCTAAATATTTAATCGCTAGTTCCACTGAAATCACGTCATGTCCGTGATTAGAGCCTTCCAAGCCTTCAATGCCAGGACACATGGGTCTTTTGTTGATTACAGCAACTGGCCCAGGAGTAATTACTGCTTCGCAAAGGCGACGATATAAATCATCTAAGTCTTCGCCATCTCCTGAAAGTACTTTGATTCCGTGACCTTCTAAGGTTTTGGTAACACTATAACCAGGTAAGTATTTAGAAGGATAGCCGGCGATCGTCACATCATTGTCATCAATAATCAGCTTGACATTGAGATTCTGAGCAACAGCCAAGCGTGCAGCTTCAGCATCATTACCTTCTTGCTGAGAACCATCAGAACCAAGACAGAAGACTATTTTATCTGGATTGGCGATCGCTACACCATTGACGTAGGGCCACATATGTCCCAACCGTCCAGAACTGAACTTAACACCGGGAGTTAGCCCTAGTTCAGGATGTCCCGGTAGCCCAGAATGTGCTTCACGATAGCGTAAAAGTTGCTCAGCGTTCAACTCACCATGCAGAACTGCTATGAGATACTGGGTTGCAACTCGATGTCCTGCCTCATCAAAGAAAATCGGCACAAACTGATCTGATACTCCCCGGAAAAATGCATCGAGAATCATCACTTCTGGTACTGTATCGTAAGGGCCACCAGTATGACCGCCCACTCCTCTAGCAGCTCCTGTTGCTGTAAAAAAAACGATCGCATCACGACAAAGTTGTATGTTTGCTTTTAGTATTTCTCGCTGCTCATCTGTGAGAGTGGGATTCGCTGGATTAAGTTTTAGAGGTTTGTAAGCACTGAGTTCGATGGGAAATTGAGTATTAGTAATAGTCATGGTTAATTTCTCGTGGGAATTGGGGACTGGGGACTGGGGACTGGGAATTGGGGACTGGTGACTGGGGACTGGGAATTGGGAATTGGTTATTCTCCGCGTCTCCACGTCCCCGCGTCTTCCTCACTCCCTCATCTCCGTGGGCTGAGCGAAGTCGTTCGCGGAGCGTCTCCGACAGGAGAAGCCCACTCCCCATTTCATACACACGAATGTGCATGAATGTGCTTGAATAAAATTAAAATCGCTGACAAAAATGCAAAAACCTGCGTATTAATGAGTATAAACTCCTAAACAATTAATTTCAAGATCAAACGTGCAATTTCAGGAAAACCAATTATGCTAACCGCAGAGCGCCGACAATACATTTTGGAAATTTTGCGTCGCGATAAAAAGGTGCTTTCATCAGAATTGAGTGATGTTCTCAAGGTTTCTGAGGATACGATTCGTCGGGATCTGCGAGAACTGGCAGAATCTGGTTTATTACAGCGCGTTCATGGAGGGGCGCTGTTGAGTTCTCCAGCAACCGCAAGTTATACTGATCGTCAAAAACAAGCACCAAAAGAAAAAGAAGCGATCGCCCGTGCAGCTGCAAAATTAGTATGTACAGGGCAGGTGGTTATTTTAGATGGAGGCACAACAACCCTGCAAGTAGCTCGTCATTTACCTGCGGACTTGCAAGCAACAGTCATCACAAATAGCCCTCCCATTGCTGTTGCTTTAGCAGATCATCCTCACATTGAAGTTGTCATGTTAGGTGGACAACTCTATAAAAAAGCTTTAGTTAATGTCGGTGCTGCCACAATAGAGTCATTACAAATGATTCGTGCAGATTTGTGCATGTTAGGAGTTTGTAGCCTGCATCCGGAGATGGGAATTAGCGTACCTAACTTAGATGAAGCCCATGTAAAACGAGCAATGATTAATAGGGCGGCCGAGGTAGTTGGGTTGGCAACAGCAGCAAAGTTAGATACTGCTGCTCCCTATGTTGTCGAGTCTATTCACGCGCTGACTTACCTTGTAACTGCCCCAATTGTGTCTGATGAGATGTTAGCTTCTTATAAAATTTTAGGTTTAACGATCATTCGTGATGATTCCGTTTAAATACAGCCAAGGAAAGCGATCGCTCAAAACTTATCAACCCAATCATAGCGATGTCTAACGATGAGCCGCTCCGCGTCTACGCTTTCTCTAAATTCTCTGCATTTAGAATAGTAATTTATCTCATTAAATTTGAGTGGTTAACGGTGATCAGATCCCCGACTTTCCCTTTTACAGGCGAATTTAGCTCAGGAATTACTGAAATTTTCGACGTGAAACTTTATGCTGCTGTTGAAGAAGACTAGCTCAGTGGAAATCTACTATGTTATTTCGTCAACTGTTCGATCAAGAATCAAGTACCTATACTTATTTAATTGGCGATCGCTCAATTAAAGTTGCTATCCTAGTTGATCCAGTATTAGAACAAGTGGAGCGCGATTTGCAACTGTTGCGAGAATTGGGGCTAACTCTGCGCTACTGTTTAGAAACTCATATTCACGCTGACCACATCACAGCCACAGACAGACTCAGAAAACTCACAGGTTGCCTGGGAATTTTACCCCAGAAAGCTGAAGCTACCTGTGCAGACCGCTACGTTGCAGATGGCAATATTTTACACATAGGGGATGTAGAGATGCAAGCGATCGCAACTCCTGGTCATACCGATAGCCATATGGCTTATCTAGTCAACAGTACTCATCTGTTAACTGGGGATGCGCTGTTCATTCGGGGTTGTGGTCGTACCGATTTTCAGAATGGTGATGCAGGGTCACTCTATGATGCCGTCACTCATAAGTTATTCACCTTACCGGATGACACATTGGTGTATCCTGCTCATGATTACCAGGGACAGACAGTATCTACCATTGGCGAAGAAAAGCTTTGGAATCCCCGCTTTGCCGAACACAGCCGTAACCAGTTTATCGAACTCATGAACAACCTTGATTTACCCAATCCCAAAAAGATGATGGAAGCTGTACCAGCAAATCAAAATTGTGGACGAATTCTATTGACATCAGACAGCGAGAATTAAACTCGCCAAAAAAGCAGATAGCATAATTCTCTCATAACTCTCTGCATGAAAATAAAAATTCTTCAATAGATTTAATTCATGGATTAAATCTATCATTAACCTTACTTGCTGGCAATTTGCTATATGCAGAACCCAACAATTAGAATTCATCAAATATCGATCACAAAAGAGTAAAACAAATTATTAAAAACTAGAATTACTGAGTTATTAAATATAGCGTATTTTCATAAACATCTTAGCTAAATCTGCCTCTTCTCAGCCACAAAGCAACGCTGAAGCAACAAATTATTACAGGGATTTTATAAAAGCTATAATGCGACCAATAAATAGATAAGTCATTTTTGTAAGAAATTTAGCATTTTACTGTTGAATTTCGTAGTAATTATTGGCAATGGTGGTAAATTTGCATTCATTCTATAACCTTATTCCAAAGGTTGTAGCAGTTTATGCTGTCAATAAAACATCACTTTATTTGAGGAGAAAATACTTATGTCTCTTGATGATGTTAGTAACAATTTATTTTTGAATAAACAGCTAAACGTTACTCCTATCTCCTCAGTTGATACTTTTAATAATAAAAATGACCTTAGCTTTAGCAGTCGTAGTAGCTTTAGTTCAAAAACAGACGATGCTGACATAAATCTACTCAATAGCAGTGATGTAGAAAATACTAGTAACGCCGCTACATTTAGTACTGAAAACTATAATTCCACCTCTGGTTATGGCTCAATTAATGCCGCTGCCGCAGTGGCTAGCGCTATTGGTCAGAACACTTTTGCTGATGTTCCTAACTTGGATGGTAATAATTGGGGGGTAGATTCCGTTAATGCCCCAGAGGTTTGGGCACAGGGATACACAGGTCAAGGCGTAACTGTTGCTGTTTTAGATACTGGAGTTGACTACAATCACGAGGATTTGAGAAATAACATCTGGACGAATGCCAATGAAATTGCTGGCAACGGCGTAGATGATGATGGTAACGGCTACGTTGACGATAACTATGGTTGGAACTTTTCCAATAGTGACAACAACACTATGGATGGCAACGGTCATGGCACCCATGTTTCTGGCACTATTGCTGGAGAGAATAATGATTATGGTGTAACCGGCGTTGCTTATGGTGCAAAAATCATGCCAGTTAAAGTTTTGAATGACTCTGGTTCTGGTTCTTATGCTGCGATCGCCAATGGTATTTATTACGCTGTAGAAAATGGAGCTAACGTTATTAATCTCAGTTTAGGAGGCAAGTATTCTAATAATACTTTAAAGTCAGCCGTTGAATATGCCAGTAGCAGAGGTGTGATAGTCGTGATGGCTGCTGGCAACGAAGGAGAATCAGTACCAGAATATCCAGCTAGCTATGCAAATCAGTGGGGGCTTGCAGTAGGGGCCACAGACCGCAACGATGACATAGCCGACTTTTCTAACCGAGCTGGGTCAAATCCACTTGCTTATGTTACAGCTCCAGGAGTCAGTGTTTACTCTTCAGTACCAGGTAATCAGTATGCCAAATATACTGGTACATCTATGGCAACTCCCCATGTTGCTGGTGTCGTTGCCCTAATGCTAAGTGCTAACCGTAACTTGACCGATGCTCAAGTGCGAGAGATAGTTACACAGACAGCAGGAAATAATACACAAGTTGCTAATTCTAACTTCAACTTCGATATTAACTATTTCATCAATCAGTTCACTACACAATCGACATCCTCTAGCTTCAATTTTGGCTCTTTAATAGGTCAATTCATGACAAAAATACCAGAAAATATTACTCCAGCAAATATTTCTAGTTTAGATATTAGCTCAACAATTCAAAGTGTCATCTCAACACTTACAAGCAATAACTCATTCCTAAATTTAGACTTAGGCTCACAATTTCGTTACTACGAAAGTACTTTCAGCAACAAAAGTACTGACGGCAACGACGATGATGACACTGACAAACCTAACAATAACCTAGATGTTTATAAAATAATCAATCAACTTGAAACCCAGCTAAAAGAGTATCAGAGATATTTGAGCAGGTTTTGATTGAAAGCACTTTTGGGAGTGGGGACTGAGGACGCAAAGAGCCATAATCAATTTCCAATTCGCCAGTCCCCCAGACGCTCGTTCGCGAATGCGTCTCCCCTTGGGAGAAGACTCGCTCTAAGCGAAGCTATGCCGCAGGCTTTACGCTGCGCTATCGTAACAAAGACCGCCAAGACGGGGGCTAATCTCACCAATTCTCAATCATCTCACTGAAAATGCTTCATTAAATCGTCGCGTTACAGGCTCAGTGATAAATGTCAAGATTGATTTTTTACGAGTGACAATTTCACCTGTGGCAGTCATGCCGGGAGTGAATTCTACTTCTTGACCTCGAACGTTGACCGAATGTTTATTTAACTTGATTCTTGTAGGAAAAACTAAGCCCAATTCTTTATCAACAACTGCATTGGGACTAACTTGAGCAACTTCGCCATCAATAGTGCCAAATTCTTGAAAGGGAAAAGTTGCCATTTTTACTTTTGCTTTCATTCCTTGACGTATAAAGCCAATGTCACGGTTGAGGACTTTGACTTCTAAGAGCATTTGTTCCCCTTCGGGTAAAATTGACAGCAATTCTTCACCCGATTGCACTGGCCCCTTGGTGGCTTTAACTCTGTAAATTGTACCGGCAACAGGGGCCTCAATAGTTTCTAGGTCTTGTTGCTTTCTTGCCTGATTTAATTGACCTTGAACGTTGGTTAGTTCTTCTTGACGCTTGTTTATCTGCGTCAAAATTTCACTTTGGCGTTCTGATGCTACACGCTGGGCTTGATTGCGTGCGCCTTGATAGGCTTGTTGGGCTTGGCGAATTTCTTGCGCTTGGGCAGCGATATCTTTTTCTAGAGATGTAACTTTGTCTTGAGCTTCTGTTATTTTATTGCGGGCGTTGGTCACTTCATCTTGTGCTTTGGTAATGTCTGTAGTTGCACGATTTAATCTTTCTTGCGCTTCTAGGTAATCAACACGAGGGACAGCACCGGGGGTAATGAGGGTGCGTAGGCTTTCCTCTCTTTGTTTAGCGATTTCTAGGTTGCTTTCGATTTTGGTGCGGATATTTTCGGCGTTGGCTAGGTTGGTTTTAGCGTTTTCTAGACTGGTTTTGGCGTTGACTAAGTTTTCTTGCAAACGAGTTAAGCGGACTTTAGCCTGATCGATGAGTGCTTGTTGGCGATTGGCTTCTGCTTCTGCTGCTGCTTGACGTGCTTGGTAGTCTTGTAGGCGCGAACTTAAGAGTTCATCTTGCAGTTTCGTACCAGCAGTTTTACCACCAATGCGTTCTGCATCTAAACGTCGCAAGTCTTCTTGAATTAAGAGAGTGGATTTCGCTAAGCGAGTGACATCGGTTTGTTGCAAACCTGGATCTCGTTGAATTAATACTTGACCTTTGGTGACGCGATCGCCTTCTTGCACGTTAACAGCGACAATAGAACCACCACCCAAAGATGTTACTGGTCTGACTTGAGCAGAAGCAATCAATTCTCCTGGTGCTGTTGCCACTTCATCTACTTGCGAGAAATGGGCCCAGGCGATCGCACCAAATACTATCATACTAACCGTGGCTGCTAGTAACCTAGTATACAATGGCGGTAATTCCTGTACTGCCTTTCCCAACTCATAAGTTAGTTGTTCTTCTGGTTTAGCGAATCGCTGTCTTGTTTGACGTGCTTGGGCAGCATTTGCGGATAGGGAATTTCTCATAGAATTTTGGAATGGGAATGGGGATTGGGGATTGGGGATTGGGGATTGGGGATTGGGGACTGGGGATTGGGTACTGGGGATTGGGGACTGGGGATTGGGGACACGGTGAGACAGCGAGTAAAGGAGGGTTTCCCTCCGCAGGCGACTGCGTTAGCGCAGCGTTAGCGAGCGTCACCCGAAGGGGGACGCGGGGACGCGGGGACACGGGGACGCGGAGAAAATTTCTTGTTCACTCCCTCATCTTTTGGCTAATGAGCAAAGTCAAACGACATCCCCCTCATCCCCTCCCACTCCCTACTCCCCACTCCCTACTCCCCATTCATTCAAACTGCTAAATAGCGCCGCAAAAAATTTTCTAATGTTTCCAATTGAAAGTTGAAAATTGCTTCTAGTTTGGCGATTTCCTCTTTGGTGCAGAAAAATTCATTTGCTAGCAGTGTACGATAAGTTCCTAAGCTCGTTTGTGCTTGGGGATTAAATAAACCTAATGCACCCCGTAACCCATCAATAAATAATAGTGGTGGGTTAATTATTACTGGCTCTTTGTTGAAGATCCGAGCAAAAATCCGAGGAATATCGGCTCGTGATAAAATTTCCGGGCCTCCAACTGATAAGGTCTGGTTATGAGCGCCTTCAAGTGTTACAGAATCAACTACTATCTTTGCTAAGTCATCGGTACTCAAAATTGAGGTACGATTTTTGCGATCGCCGATGAGTAGATACAACCCTGTTTCACGAAACCGTTCTGCTAGTGGCAGTAAGTTTGATGCTAATCCAGCTGGGCGTAAAATAGTGTAATTTAAGCCACTAGCTTGCAAGTAACGCTCTACCGCTCGTTTGGCTTTAAATACGGGCGCATCTTCATACCCCCGGTCGGCTCCCAATACAGAAATAAAAACAAAGTGTTGTACTCCGTTGGCTTTTGCTTGGTCTATCAATTCAATATTGGCGCGATAATCGATTGATAAGGCATCGCTACCAGAACCGTGGGTGCTGATTATATACTGGACGCCTTGACAAGCTTTCTGGATATCTTGTTTTGAGTGTAAATCACCAATGAAGATTTCTGCACCCCGATGTTCTAACTCGCTGTAGCGCGAGGTGAGTCGGACAAATGCCCGCACAGACTGCTCTCGTTGGCGTAAGAGTCGCACAACCCGGCGACCAATTCCTCCCGTTGCTCCAGTTACCAAAAACATATAATTACCGTGAATCAATACTTGTAGCTTAGTCAGGTAAATTGTTGTTGAGGATTGACAGTTGAGTGTTAACCGATTGGTCTTAGTCCATATCTAGCGCACAAAATTCTTAGTTGCGCGATCATCAAGACTTCAAGTTCGGAACGCGTGAACATAAAATAAGATTATCCATTTGCAAAAGTGGTATCGGTGGGTAAAAACTTTTCTAGGGATGATACCCACTGATAAAAACAGTTTAATCTCGAGCATACCAGTGATTAAATTTTATTTATATTTCTACATAAATGCCTAATCCTCAAGGTACACCAGAAAATTTAAAACCATTTAAGTCGGAACGAGAAGAATCGCTAACCGAACGTCTTAACCTGCGTATCACCAAAACTATGAAAGAGGAATTGTCTACCATAGATAACCCTCCTGAGTATTGCCGACAAGCTATCCAAGAGAAGCTAGATAGAGATAAAGGCCAAAATAATTCGTAATTTAGAAATACAAATATCCCATTCCCTATTCCCTATTCCCCAACTCTACAACCACCGGTGCATGGTCGCTGGGTTGGGTTAATTTTCGAGGTGCGACATCGATGATGCAGCTTTTAGCACGCTCATACAGAACAGGTGTGAGATAATGATGGTCAATTCGCCAGCCGAGATTGCGACGAAAGGCGGCGGCGCGATAGTCCCACCAACTGTAGTGTCCACCTTCTTGTGTGAATTTGCGAAAGGCATCAGCAAATCCTAGTGTAATCACATCGCGCAAGGCTTGACGCTCTGGTTCGGATGCCATAATGTGATTTTCGGTAATAACTTTGTCGTGAATATCTCTAGCTTCTAGAGCAATATTGAAGTCGCCACACACACAAATAGCAGGTTGTGATGAGAGGATTGTTTGCAAATATTCTCTTAATACTGTTAACCAGCGCAGCTTATAATCATATTTCTCGCTACCCACTGCACTGCCATTAGGAACGTACAGATTCACAATTTGAATGTCGTCAATGACACCTGTAATCACCCGCTTTTGCTCATTCCATTCGGGTTGTAGATCTGCCAGAATTTCTGAAAACCCCATACTTACATTTGCAAGTGGTTGACGGCTGATTAAGGCTACACCATTGTAAGCTTTCTGTCCTGACAAATAAAGATGATAACCTAATTGCTCAAATGGCGATCGCGGAAACTCAGCATCTACAACTTTGGTTTCTTGCAAACAGAGGACATCAACGGGATTTTGATTTAACCAATCGATAACCTGTTCTAGGCGAGTGCGAATCGAGTTGACATTCCAAGTAGCAATTTTCATTAGCTGGTGATCAGTATTTTAATTGATTATCCTTTAAGAATTATGTAATTTTGCACGTATATTTAATAGTTAAACTTAATTTTTTCGTTTAGTCAAAATGGCTAAACTCATCTTTAATCACTTGATCCCATATCTTAATTTAGTCTTTTTAGCTACAAAGTATGCATTTTTGTAAGTTTCGCTACAAAATTTTTTCTAGTATTATGATCCCCAAGACAGATGCAAATAGTTTCTCATGAACTGTAATTTAGAGATTGGAGTTGCTTGCTGAATGTTACCGATAATCTAAAATTTTTATCGGGGACAGATTAGCATACGGTGCGGTTAACCGATATTGCGCTTTTGGCAATCAGTTAGGTTAATTTAAATTTCAAAGAGCTAAGTACAAATGCTCTCTCCTCATAAAATTAATGAAGTAATTTATTGGCTTGAGGAAAATCTCACCAACTGAACCAAAACAACTTATGAAAATCGCTCAAGTTGCCCCTTTATGGGAAAGAGTTCCACCTCCTAATTATGGAGGAATTGAACTAGTAGTAAGTCGCTTGACTGATGAACTAGTTCGTCGCGGTCATGAGGTAACTTTATTTGCCTCTGGCGATTCTCAAACTCTGGCTCGTTTAGAAGCAGTTTATCCACGTGCATTGCGTTTGGAACCTCATATCCAAGAGTATGCAGCGTATGAAATGCTAGAACTAAGCCAAGTTTATCAACGCGCTGCGGAATTTGATATTATTCATTCCCATGTAGGCATTTCGGCATTAGCTTTAGCGAGCTTGATCACAAAAACACCCACAGTGCATACACTGCACGGCAATTTTACAAAAGACAACCGCAACGTATATATCTATCACCACCAGCAACCATACGTCAGCATTAGTAACGCGCAACGTCAGATTAATCTCAACTATGTTGGCACGGTTTATAACGGGATTAATCCCGAAGATTACAACTTTGTTAGCCAACCACAAGACCAGCCATATTTGGCATTTTTAGGGCGCTTTTCACCCGAAAAAGGCCCTGATCGTGCGATCGCAATTGCTAAGCAAAATGGTTGGCGCTTAAAGATGGCTGGAAAGCTTGATGCAGTAGACTCTGAGTTTTTTGAACAAGAGATTGCCCCTTACATCGATGGTCAACAAATTGAGTATTTAGGCGAAGTTAACCACGCCCAAAAAGTTGAACTTCTGGGTAATGCTGCAATAACTCTCTTCCCCATTAATTGGCAAGAACCTTTTGGCTTAGTGATGACTGAGTCAATGGCAACTGGTACACCAGTAATCGCTATGGGTTTAGGTTCTGTACCAGAAGTAATTGACCATGGGGTCTGTGGATTTGTTTGCCATAGCTATGAGGAAATGGCGGCAATGATTCCATTAGCTTTGAAACTAAATCGTCAAACCTGTCGGGAATATGTAGAAAACAAATTTAGTGTTAACCAAATGGTTAATAGTTATGAAGATATCTACCGACAAATTATTCAAGAGCGCATAAAATCGAATGGACGCATTCACGCCGCTAAAATCCAGTTTTAATTAACAACTTTTTTTACAAATCTTAAACAAGTTTTTTTGAGGAGGACATTGGTATGAGTATGAGAGCCAACACTTGCCCATGTTGCGGTGGTTCCCTCTTACGTCATGTCCGTCATGGTGAACTATATTGGTTTTGCCAGTCGTGCCGACAAGAAGTACCACTATTAACTATCACGCGCCTACCCAACGCAGAAAACCGAAATACAGCAGTGCTGACTCAGCCTACAGTGAAGTCATAGGGCAAAAAAGCATGAGTAGAAAGCTTAATAAAATAACTTTTTTATCTTTTGATAAAAGTCTGTTTTTTTACTTTGCTGTGCTAGAGTTTCCACAATTTTAGACTGTATCTAAAACTCAAGGTCTATTTAGCTTTAACCTATCCATTGGTTTCAACTGGTAAAATCAGTTGAAGCTAGTTGATAGGTTAAAAAATTTGAATGAAAACACGACGAGTCAAGTCGCTACGCTCCAATTCGTAATTATTACCCCACGATTCAAATCGTGGGCTTGAAATAATGATGCTACGCATTTTTATTTCTCTATTAATAAATTAATTTCTAGCAGAGTACAGCCGATGATCTGGGTCTAGCCAAACAATGTAGAAAATCTCTTCAATAAAGAATCCATGAACTCTACCATGTTCATTTGAAGAGAGAGAAAACTGATATGGTGTATCAACTAATTGTTCTTCGTTTAGTAGACCAAATTCGCTTTCGCTAGTATCTGTCCACTTGATGGGATGACATCTGAGGCTACTGCTACGATTTACCAATAATTCTTTAGCTGAAAAACTGGATAAAGCTTTTAATCGATCAAGCAAAGTCAACCAGTAGATTACTTCTTTTTCGCTACAGGAAAACTTGCTGTGATCATCCTGATAATATTTAAACGAAAAGCTGATGCCTTGAGTTGGCTTCAGCTTTGTTAGTTGAATGCTTGATTTACTGGTTTTAGTAACTTCAGTCTTCTTAATCTTTTTCTTCGACACGAGAACCGTAATACTCCTTTATCCACTCCTTTTTAATCACTGCGTTGCAAGGTGCATCAGCTGGTATGTTTCCTCTAGCCAAATTCCAAGGTGCTTCAGCATGAGTCATTTTCTCTAGTTCATAAGCATCACAAGCAAAATACTCTTGTGCAACTTCACCTAGAAACTCTTGAATGTTTTGGGGTAATTTTGGTTTAGCATCTTCTAAAATTGGTTGCCATCCAAAATGCTTATATTTCTGGTACAAATCAGGTATTACAGGGCCATGTATCCACGCTTCAAAATCTTCTGCGAATAAGGGAATGTCATACAACGCCACATACCAAGCTTGAGCATAGTATACAAGTTTTTGCAGTTTGAGATTACTAATAAAAGAACCTGTTTCATTTGCTAACCAAATAAAGTAATCTGCTATCTCAAAACATGACAACACTACAATCACCCCCTTCAACTTGTTACACAATATATCAACTGATTTACAGTATGATTACAGCAATACTAAAGTTTGTAGTTTTATTGTACTACTTTTAGCTGATATCTGTAGATGTCGTAAAACGCCTTATAAAAGAGGATGTACGGGTGATTTAGTGAAAGAAAATGATATTTTTATTTTGAAAAATCCACGAGAATTTCAAATTGAGAATATTTGAATATAATATTGTGTCTGCTTAAAGACCTATTATTAAGACCGCAGGAGGGCAGAGGGAAAGAGAGCAATTAATTTATCACGGTTGGCTTCATCGTGAAAGCTTACTGAGAGGTTGTTTAAAAAGTCTAAATTAATACTACCCCGGCGATTAGAAATCGCGACTATACAGACAAAACCCACCTCCGTGGGTTTCAAGAACTCGATTTTCCGTGTTTTCCAAAGGAGGTGGGCTTCGCTTGTGTAGTAGCGAATTATATTCACCCAAAACTTTTCAAGCATCCTCTGAGGGATAACCGCTCCCATGCTCCCATTAAAGTAAGAAATAAATGTCTAGACTTTTTTAGGGTTTATATAGCAGTTTTACGCTTTCTGCATAGATTACAGAATTACGCCTAATGTGAATTAGTAATTATGGTGTCAACCAGTAGGTGTTTTTCAAACAAAACAAAATTTTGTGCTTGAAAAGCTTATCCTCTCTAGCTTTGAATCCTCTTTGAGGGTTTTGAAGGTTGACACCACCACCCCAAATCCTTACCAGAATTGCTTTTGAGGTTATTTATTATTCTTGCGCTCTTGACAACCAAGCGTCTGAAAAGGTATCTTAGCTACAGGTTGCCACTATTGAACCTTGAAAACCAAATATATCAAGGCTTACAGACCCCAGCGGTTTTAACCAACCCAAATCCCTATTAGGGATTGAAACAAAACGATAAACCAAGTTTACCCCCATATCGAGTTTTAACCAACCCAAATCCCTATTAGGGATTGAAACACCATAGTTTCAAGAAGATAAAAAATCTTCAAGAAGTTTTAACCAACCCAAATCCCTATTAGGGATTGAAACAAACCTTTGATGTGTAGCGCGGAAGAGAATACATCAAGTTTTAACCAACCCAAATCCCTATTAGGGATTGAAACATTACTGGAGATGCTAAATCTCGGTTTCTTCAAGAAAGTTTTAACCAACCCAAATCCCTATTAGGGATTGAAACCGGTTCATTGTCCGTGCTGCCAAGGGATGGTTGCGTTTTAACCAACCCAAATCCCTATTAGGGATTGAAACGCCTACGTACCAGACCTTATCCACCGCCTCAATAGTTTTAACCAACCCAAATCCCTATTAGGGATTGAAACACATTGCCATTATTGGGGCTTCTGGTAGTGGAAAGTTTTAACCAACCCAAATCCCTATTAGGGATTGAAACAGGTTGTAGGTAATCTGCCTAATGTATCCATTTCTAGGCGATCGCAAGTTTTAACCAACCCAAATCCCTATTAGGGATTGAAACAGGTTGTAGGGGGGTGAATCTGGTAGGATTGGACATAGGTTTTAACCAACCCAAATCCCTATTAGGGATTGAAACCTATCAGTAACATCAGTTCCTAACCTTTCTCGAGTTTTAACCAACCCAAATCCCTATTAGGGATTGAAACAAATATTCCTTGGCTTTTAGTGCAATTGCAGTCAGTAAACGTTTTAACCAACCCAAATCCCTATTAGGGATTGAAACTTAAATCTAGATGGCAAGGCCCAAGAAATTAGCCGAAGGTTTTAACCAACCCAAATCCCTATTAGGGATTGAAACTATTTTGATGACTCCCTCCCCCAACACTTCTTCCATGTTTTAACCAACCCAAATCCCTATTAGGGATTGAAACCAAAAACAATTACTAGTGCGATCGCCTTTATCAATGTTTTAACCAACCCAAATCCCTATTAGGGATTGAAACAAAAATAAGAGCTTTGAACTTAGAGTCGATTTGCTGCCACAAGTTTTAACCAACCCAAATCCCTATTAGGGATTGAAACTTGGTTACGCGGCCGTACCCCCAAGCAAGCGAATTTAGAAGTTTTAACCAACCCAAATCCCTATTAGGGATTGAAACTAAAAAATATGTCCGCATCCTCAACTATTTTATTGTTTTAACCAACCCAAATCCCTATTAGGGATTGAAACAAATTCATCGCAAAATCCCCCTTGCCGTTGTACCGTACCGTTTTAACCAACCCAAATCCCTATTAGGGATTGAAACAGTCAAGGCAGTTATTTTGTTCGTAGCTGCGAGCGAGTTTTAACCAACCCAAATCCCTATTAGGGATTGAAACTGATTCACGGTGGCATGGGTGCTGGCAAGTCCGTGCTGGTTTTAACCAACCCAAATCCCTATTAGGGATTGAAACCCAACAATAAAACCTGATTTCAATATTGATAGTAGTTTTAACCAACCCAAATCCCTATTAGGGATTGAAACACGGTGAGACGTGCGATCAACCGCCGTATTACAGCGTTTTAACCAACCCAAATCCCTATTAGGGATTGAAACGGCGAGGTGACAATCGGCGCTGTAGATATTGCTAGTTTTAACCAACCCAAATCCCTATTAGGGATTGAAACGTTCACCATTCCAACAAAGAAGGTGATATTAGGGGGTTTTAACCAACCCAAATCCCTATTAGGGATTGAAACCGAGAAATTAAAAACAAAGCAGCTTTCAAATCAGTTTTAACCAACCCAAATCCCTATTAGGGATTGAAACCGCTCCATCCTGGAGGTGCTTGATATAAAGGCGAAGTTTTAACCAACCCAAATCCCTATTAGGGATTGAAACATACTTGCCGCTAAACTTGGCATTTTCGGGGCCAGTTTTAACCAACCCAAATCCCTATTAGGGATTGAAACTGGGGTGGTATTGGCAACTTAAAGAGAAGGAGTGGCGTTTTAACCAACCCAAATCCCTATTAGGGATTGAAACCTTGAAAAAGTGCGTGAGGAAATGAAAAGGGAAGGCAAGGTTTTAACCAACCCAAATCCCTATTAGGGATTGAAACGTTGAATTTGCTCCGACAATTCAATACTTTCTTGAGAGTTTTAACCAACCCAAATCCCTATTAGGGATTGAAACTCAACTCTTCTTTGATGCGATCGCCTACCGCGTCCGTCCTTAGTTTTAACCAACCCAAATCCCTATTAGGGATTGAAACAGAGTTATTGACCCTGTGGAGTTTTGAATTTCTTAGTTTTAACCAACCCAAATCCCTATTAGGGATTGAAACTATGAATGTGAGGGATTGCCGGGGAACTGGGCAGGAGTTTTAACCAACCCAAATCCCTATTAGGGATTGAAACCAAGAAACTATTACCATCAACATCTGCCACCATATGTTTTAACCAACCCAAATCCCTATTAGGGATTGAAACTTGAGCTTAATGATGAGTTGTGGCAAACTCAGCAAGGTTTTAACCAACCCAAATCCCTATTAGGGATTGAAACAAGCACCTGTATCTATCGGAGCGTTATAAGCAACGTTTTAACCAACCCAAATCCCTATTAGGGATTGAAACCCAAGGAATTCCCAGCGCCCGCGCCTGTACCCCAGTTTTAACCAACCCAAATCCCTATTAGGGATTGAAACCCGATAACGAATTGACGATATCAAGGAAAATATTCAGTTTTAACCAACCCAAATCCCTATTAGGGATTGAAACTTCTTTCATGATTTGCAAGACGCGATCACGCTGGTTTTAACCAACCCAAATCCCTATTAGGGATTGAAACTGAGCTATTTTTAGCTCATTATCAATATCATTTAGTTTTAACCAACCCAAATCCCTATTAGGGATTGAAACTTTAATGTTACTTGTAAGCAATTTCCTAGAATTTTCGTTTTAACCAACCCAAATGTAGTTTTTCACTCTCCCCCCATCTGCCAGAGTTTGCAATGTAGGTAAAAGTAGGGGTAACTATTGTGTGGTAATGTAAAAAATAATTGTGCAACAACGCCCAAAGACGAATGAATCGACTGAGCAA
>JAESGP010000079.1_pt1 | contig 95273 bp, 78 predicted proteins | sample 9269741 | NCBI WGS metagenome assembly JAESGP01 (sample SAMN15720684, study PRJNA650882) | algae metagenome | isolation source: Desmonostoc vinosum HA7617-LM4 and co-occurring heterotrophs from cave wall | place: USA: Waikapalae cave, Hawaii | collected 2011-05-27 | reverse complement strand
TATGAATGATCGCAGTAATGGCTCGCGCAATACTGCGACATCCTGGGCAATGAGCAGGAGGCCCAATGGGAGCATCCAGAGCCCCAGCACGGGTAAGAAACTGAAGACCCCTCCGAGCACGAGCAGCCAAGCGATCATCCAGCGGATAATGACCATCGACGGTTTACGCAGCCAGCGAATAAATCGGGACACTACGGCAGGCGCGCGCCGATCGATGATTTCAAAATACCGTTCCAAGGTGACTTCTTGCATTCGGCCTCTCTCACCCCTGATCCGCGATCCGGCAGACAACGTTCAGGAAGATTCTCGCCTGCGATTTTCCGAAAACGCCGCGCTTTCGAAGAAGTTTCACAAAGCCCCAGAACGAGGCAGCAGTTGAATACATGCAGGATAGTCGCAACTCGCCTCGCGCTTGCGTCATTCAAATGCTTCGGGAGCAGAGCCCATAGCCAGATTTTTACATGCGGCGGAGGACTTTTCACTAAAGGAAGGACGAAGTTCCTATCTGCGAAATTGTGCTAAGTGAGGGGAATATCCCAGGAATAGACGAACACTGGCCGACAGGCGAGAAGTGGAACGAACGTTTGGCATGAGATGAGCTGCGCAGATGCGTCCGCCCGTGCGATGGAGATAAAGAACCGCATTCGTCCTGACGTCATCACTAGGAAGACCTCAAGAGGCTCGCCGAAGACACGGCGAACAAACGAGTAGCACCAGTGTTTTTCTTCTTCTCCAGTCGGATGGGGTGCCTCGGATCTCTATTGATGTCGGCGATCGTGACTGTCGTACTGCTAATAATATTTGGTGCTCTACGCTTCTGACCCTGCCCAGGTTTCATCGTTGCTCGTCGTATGATGATGTTCGACCGCCGGACAGCGCACGTCGTCAGGATCTCCTATCTTCACAGCTGCTGAGTGGAGTCAGAACAAATGTTTCGTTTGCTGCAAAGATGGTTTGGGGATGACGCTTTGCTAGCGTGCCTGTCGCAGTTTAGGAACCAAGACTGCCAGATCGCATTCCCCACTATGCCCATCTTCTATTTTGATATCCAAATCGGATCTCGTTCGTCTTCTTTGGACGAGCGAGGAGAAGAGCACAAAGACCTCGAAGCCGCACGAATTAGAGCGGGGCGGGCTATGTGCAGTCTGGCACGTGACCTGCTGAAAACTGGTCTTACGCCGGACCTATGCATCGAGGTCCGGGATAACTCCGGAACGATACTGTGCGTCGAGCTTAATTATCGGATCTTGAAAGTGCATTGACCCAGTCACATCGCGCTTACTGTTTCTCGCTCGGAATCGTGTCGGCCATTCCTTTCGGAGGTTGCAGCCCCGGTGAGCTTAGCCAAGCATCAATATTGGAAGCTGTTTCGGCCTGTCGGGCCCGCCGCAAAAGCAGTTCACGGGCGGTGCCGGGCGGCGCGTTCTCGGCAGCTTGCCTGAACCGCAGAGCGTCCTCAGCCAGCAGCTGTTGAAAGGTTTTCTCGTGTTTGACGCGGGGGCGACGCTTGATCATGCGATGCTCCTATCCGTTAGAGGAAGGCGGGAGCGCAACAGCGTTCTCAGCACCGACAAATACCTCGGACCACGCGGTGATGCCCAATCATGATCTGAACGGATGAGCCGGTCTGTATCATTTGATGCGCAAAGGAAGGAAAAGTGAACACCAGTTGGTGATGCCGCGGGTGTAGAGGCAGCGCACAGTTTCGCACCAGGCAGATTTCGCATTGCAACGAAAAGCCCGGCAAGTGGCCGGACGATCGAAAGTAAAACCAAGTGATTGAAACTCCGACATTCAAATACTCGAAAAAAGTTCAGTCTGTCCGACACCCCACACAGTGATAAGTTCTTCGCCCGTCAGCTGATCGGTCGGACCGCCAGTAGGCCGCTTGCGACCTCCGCCTATGTTGAGAACCATACTTATAAAGCTTCGTCTCGCCGAAGCGTGTGAGCGGCTTCTGAGCGCCGCCAGGCAAAGCTCTTCTGGAGCCTGCTATCATGCGCTACCATTTCGATCTTTATGACGGCCAAGGCGTTTTTCGAGACGCCGAAGGTTTGGAACTTTCAAGCATGCAGGCCGCTCAGGAGGAAGCAGCCCGGACGCTAGCTGAGCTTGCACGAGATCGGATGCGGCGGGCAGAAAAGCACGCTTTCCCACACCAAATGGTCATTGAGGTAAGGAATCAAAGCGGCCCCGTTCTGCGGGCAACTTAGCTACGCAGGGAATATTCCTGATAGTTCTTTGGCGTGATCCCAACAATTGTGTGGAGCTGGTGATGAAGAAAAAGCGCGGCATTAAGATGAATGCCCGAAGGGTCCAGGAGTCAGACCAAGCCATCGGTGAACGCATTCTGGCACGGCGTAATCAAATCGAAATGAGCCAGGAAGATCTCGGCAGCGCGCTTGGTGTGTCATTTCAGCAAATTCAAAAGTACGAAAAGGGCGTGAACAGGCTCAGTTCTGGTCGTCTGATCCAGCTAGCCCATGCTTTACAGTGCAGTGTGACCGATTTGATCGGCGGCGAAGGGAATACTCCGATTGTGAGTACGCCATTCTCGCGATATGCGGCTTCCAAAGAAGGTGTAGCGATCATCAATGCGATGGCGAAGATTTCCAGCCCCGCCAAGCTTCGCGACGATCAGCGGCGCTGTGGCGCTGATGTAGCGCTCATTATCTCACAGGCTCTTCCCAAGCACATTGAGCAGTTTGATTTGTTGGATGGCGTGTGGGTTGCCCATCCGCGCTGCGCCCTACCCGTTGCGGTCGCTTTGAGGCAGACCCTGATTGACGTGAACAGCTCTCGCCTTGTTCAGCAGGGCCAACAGACGAAGATGGAGCAGGTTTACCAATATCTGACCCGCACGAAATTCCGGCAGCGCGTCGAGGCCGTGGTCGAGAAATTCAATGACATGCGCGACCATCTCGATAGGGAGCGGAAGTTCATGGCTCGGCAGTGGTCCAAACGCGAGACGCAGATCGTATCGGTTATCGAGTCCACGGTAGGCATGGTGGGCGATCTTCAGGCAATCGCTGGAAATGCAATGCCTGAAATTCCCAGTATCGACCTTCCGCTCATCGAGAATATGGATACCACGCAGCGGAAAGCTTCTTGAAAGCGGAGGAGGGTGGTTCTTCTGCAGTTAATTGTATGCTTGCGCTCCTGATGTGTCCCCCGCCGGAGGCACTCGGTCCTGCATCTGCCTACGGCACCGCTATCACTGATGAAGGCGCCCGGTGCCGTTGTTAACCGGTCTCGGAACTCCGAGCTTGCTTTGCCGCGTTGCTTGGCGGTGCAGAGCGCGCGTTTAAGATACGGATTTGGTGAGTCTCATATCTCCGAAACGTCGATACTTCGCAGCTCAATGACTTAATTGACTGATGATAGAATTACTCTTCTATAATCAGTCCGTCCAAGCTGTTGGAATTCCAACTAGTATTTTCCGGACGGCATGTACGCCCGTTCCTGACTGATTATAGTCCTGCGTCCTGTTGCCGATAAATAATCGGTTTGGAGGACATATGGGACTTGCGAAACAAGCTAAGACGTTGAGTAAGGGCCTGATCGAAGCGGTCCTAGGCTACTTGGCCAAGACACGCTGGCCGACCAGAAATCGGGTCATCTTCCTGCTTTCAACAAAAGCCGGCCTTAGGGCCAAGGAAATCGCCAGCCTCACTTGGAGAATGGTCACCGATGCTCGTGGGCATGTCGGGCGGGCCATCTACCTTGAGAACGTGGCAAGCAAGGGTCGGTCAGGTCGCGTCATTCCAATGAGCGACGAGCTTCGGTACGCGCTCGCCGGGTATGCCAAGACCACCATCATCGCTAGCAACAGATTTCTGATCGAGACGGAAAGATCGAACAAGATTTCCGCACAGGCCGTCGTGAATCTATTTTGGCGCTGGTACCGAGACATCGGCTTCGACGGGTGCTCAAGCCACAGTGGGCGCCGAACTTTCATTACCAACAGTGCCCGAAAGATCTCCACCGTGGGTGGATCACTGAGAGACGTTCAAATGCTTGCTGGTCACTCAAATCTTCGAACAACTCAGCGGTACATCGAGCCTAATCCGGATGCCCAAAAGAAGATCGTGGAGCTGGTCTAAACCGTTTCGATTTGAGGTCCTTCACATACGCTGAGCCCAGGCCTGCACTGAGCGCTATCGAGAGTCTGATCAAGCTTCAGGAGCAGACTTATCGTCTACCGACGGGAACTTCAGCTATGCATCGCTCAAGCGCAGCACGACCGGCGCCTTCGCCCTTCTCGAACGCTCTACAGCGTGCCAAGGAGTCTCGTGGCCGCCCTGATATCCGCTGTATCGGAACCTTCGGCAAAGCCTTCAATCGCCGATTGAAGCAACTGCTTTGCGTCGTTGAGCCGTTGCTGCCCTGCCAAGAGTTCCGCGAGATCGATCGCGGTTCGCAATTCCCAGGCCCTTGCGCTCTCGCGACGGCTCAGCTCAAGCGATTGCGTGAACTCGACCTGTGCTTTGTCGCGATTTGGTTGCGGCTGGGACAGGAGGACTCTGCCCTTCACGCGCAACAGCTCCGGCATGTAAAGGTGATCTCCACATTCCTCGACCAGCGCGATCGCCTCGTCGATTAGGCGCGTTGCCTGCTCGCAGCGTCCGATCGCGAGCAGGCCCTGAACCAGCGCGATGTTGAAGGTCGTCGTGAGCAACTCGTAGCCTGCGTCGTGCAGCTCTTGGAGGCAGCCCTGAATCGTCTCAACGCCGCTGCGCGCGTCTCCCCGCCGGATCGCGAGCTCGCCTTTGACGCCTCGCCCGACCACGAGATAAGGGCCCATCGAGCGCGACTCGGCATGGGCGATGAATCGATCGATATTCGCTTCCGCGCCGTCGAGATCACCGCTCCAAAGCGCTATGGAGACGGCCCAGATCAATGCAATGCACAGCGTGATCGGATGATCCATCTGGGTCGCCTCGGAAACAGTCTGCTGTGCCAGTTGCAGCGCATCCGCCGGCCTACCCTGCAGCCACAGCTCTCGTGCGAGAGTGATGCCCGCCCGGTTACGATGATCGAAGCCGTAGACCGTGCTGATCCGGTCCGTGCCCGGTCCCTGCCAGGCAATTTCCAGCATCTTCAGTGAGTCGCGGTGCTTGCCGGCCAGATGCAGCGACACCCCCGCCAGCGAATGAGCGAGCGCGATGGAGGCCGCATCACCGAGCGCGCCAGAAACCACGAGGCTCTGCTGCGCATAGCCGAGCGCGGCGTCGAACCGTCCCATCCGCTCGTGGAATATGTGCATCCGGCCGAGCAGCTGGAGCTGGTTCTTCTTATCGCCGCGCGCCGTTGCGATCTCGAGGCTTCTGCTCAAAGCGCCGCGGGCTGCGTCACTGCCGCCGCGCGTGAACATCAGCGCCAGTCCGAGGGCGGCCTGGAGATGCATTTCCTCGGCGCTGCCGTGCGCCTGAGGATCGATCGACCGCAGTGCTCGTTCCGACCAGCGGCGGCATTCGACGAGCAGCGACATGGCCAGGAAGATCGGCGCCGCCGCGGCGGCGAGCGCGATGCCAAGGCCGACGTCGCCGCTGTTGAAACACCAATCCAGCGCGGCGCGTATATTATGGAGGGCGGAGAAATGGATCGCCCGTTCGTCAGCTCTTGGCACCGCAGCCCAGGTCGTGCCGGCCTGTTCCAGCCAGCGTCGGTAATACGAGGCGTGGCGGGCGGCGAGCGCCGCCTCGTCGCCCTCGATCTTGAGAAGATAGGCTCGTGTCGTATCGAGGAGACGGTAGCGCATCATTGCGCCGATCGGGCGCGGTGCGACCATTGACTTGGCGACGAGGCTGTCTACGGCCTCAAACAGGACGGAGCGGTCGACGCGGCCATCTGGCACGACCTCGAGCGCGGCGTCGATGGTGAAATGTCCGGCGAAAACGGCCAACCTGCGCAGCACGAGGCGTTCGAGGTCGGACAACAGCCCGTAGCTCCAGTCCAACGTCGCCTGCAACGTTTTCTGCCGCGGCGGCGCGGTCCGCTGGCCGTGCCACAGTAGACTGAGCCGCTCGTCGAGCAACGCGGCGGTTTGCGCGAGGCCATAGGCCTCGACGCGGCCAGCAGCGAGTTCGATCGCGAGCGCCATGCCGTCGAGCTTGCGGCAGATGCCTGCAACGATTGCCGCATTGGAATCGTCGAGCTCGAGCTTCGCGCCACTGGCCGTCGCTCGTTCGAGAAAGAGCTGAAGCGCAGGATAGGTTCGGGCGACGGCGGCTGTCAGTCCGGAGCCGTCGGGAGGAACGGCAAAGGGCGCCAGACGATGCACCTGCTCGCCTTCGACCCGCAGCGCCTCCCGGCTCGTGGCCAGGATGCGCACCTGCGGCGCGGCATGGAAAATCGCGGCAGCCAGCGGAGCGGCTGCCGAGATGACGTGCTCGCAATTGTCGAGGATCAACAGCATCCGCTCGTCCCGTAGATGCGCGAGGAGTACGGGCATTGGATCGTCTGCCTGTGCTGGCAGACCGAGCATCAACAAGATTGAGGTGATGACGAGATCGGGATCGCTGAGCGCGGCCAGATCCACGAAGTGCGCGGCGTCGGCGAACGTCTCCAGCAAATCGTGAGCAATCGCCACCGCAACGGCGGTCTTGCCGACGCCGCCGGGGCCGACGATCGTGACGAAGCGTGAAGCCATCAGCTTCTCCGCCACCGTACCGATTGTATCAGCCCGACCGACCATCCGCTGGAGCCGGTGGGGCAGATTAAGTGATGGCAGCCCCATCTGCGGCTCCAGGCGCCGCTTCGCCGCAAGACTTGCGCGCGAGATAGGCGCCACGAAGCAATAGCCTCGTCCCGACAGCGTGGTGATGTAGCGGGCCCCGTCCTTGCCGTCGCAGAGCGCCTTGCGAAGCGCCGCGACATGGAAACGCAGATTGGCTTCCTCGACGGTCATGCCCGGCCACACCGAGGATATCAGCTCCCATTTGCTGACGACCTCGTTCGGGCGCGACATCAGCGCGATCAGCGTGTCGAACGTCCTGCCGCCCAGGGGCACCGCGACGCCGCCGCGCCTCACCAGCCTTTCATGCGGCGTCACCGTGAACGGCCCGAATGATAATGTCTCCGCCACACGATCCGCCGGCTCGATCATAAAGCAAACTTGTCCTTTCGCGGGAACCGCATAACCAGTGCGCCGCGATCCGGCAAGCCGGGACGTTGCATCGGCGTCATACCGCGCATGCAGCACTCATTAGTGGCGCCCTCACAGTTTCTCACAAGTCCAAACGGGTGTCCTTAGGACGCGGATGGTAGTCGTTTTGCGTGACAACAAGGACGCCTTCATGACGAAAGCCGCCAAGCTACTTTACACGGCCCGGACCCACACCACAGGGGGACGCCTCGATGGTGTGTCGCGCAGTTCCGACGGCCGCCTGGATGTGAGGCTCTCGCCGCCCGACGCTGCGGGAATCGGCACCAATCCGGAGCAACTGTTCGCGGCCGGTTGGTCCGCCTGCTTCGAGGGCGCGCTGGAGATCGCGGCGCGCAGGCGGAAGATTGTCCTGCCGCGGAAATGCGCGATCGATGCCGAGATCGACCTCGTCCTGGAGGAGGACGCTTACTCCCTCAGGGCCCGCCTCAACGTCAGCCTGCCCGATCTCGACCGCGACATCGCTCGCGATCTGATCGATGAGGCGCACCGGATCTGCCCCTACTCCAAGGCCGTCCGCAACAATCTCGACGTCTCCGTTAATCTGATCTGACGAGCTCATCACCGGTTCGGCCGGACGTGCCGGCCGGTACACCATCCATTCCCTCAACAAGGCAGAAGCAAGATGAAGCAGATTTTTGACCAGCATCGGCGCCAATTTCTCGGTGTGGCGGCAGGGACCGTCGCTGTCGGACTCGGTGTGATCGAACTCGCACGCGCCGAATCGGAATCGCCGCGACGGAGTACGACGAACGCATCCTTCGGCGCACTCAAGCAGATTGATGCCGGCGTTCTGAACGTCGGCTATGCGGAGATGGGACCAGCCACTGGCCCCGTCGCCATCCTCCTCCACGGCTGGCCTTACGACGTCTACGCCTTCGTCGATGTCGCGCCGATCCTGGCCCAGGCCGGGTACTGCGTCATCGTTCCGTATTTACGCGGCTACGGAACGACGCGCTTTTTGTCCGGTGAGACGCCGCGCAATGGCGAACCTGCCGCAATGGCCGCCGACATCATCGCGTTGATGGACGCGCTGAAAATCAAGAAGGCCGTCGTGGCTGGGTTCGACTGGGGCGCGCGGACGGCCGACATCATCGCCGCGTTATGGCCCGAGCGCTGCCGAGCCCTGGTATCGGTCAGCGGCTATCTGATCTCGAGTCAGGTTGCGGGAAGCGCACCGTTGACGCCGCAAGCGGAGCTGCAATGGTGGTATCAGTTCTATTTCGCGACAGAGCGCGGCCGCATCGGATACGAGAAGTACACGCACGATTTCGCCAAGCTGATCTGGAAGCTCGCTTCGCCGCAATGGAAGTTCGACGACGCTACCTTCGACCGCAGCGCGGCGGCGTTCGACAACAACGATCATGTGGAGATCGTAATCCACAACTACCGCTGGCGGCTCGGCCTCGCCCAGGGCGAGCCGAAATACGAGCACCTCGAGAAGCGACTCGCGGCCGCTCCGGTCATTGAGGTGCCGACGATCACGCTCGAGGGGGACGCCAACGGAGCGCCGCATCCGGACGCCAGTGCCTATGCCAAGAAGTTTGCGGGTCGCTACGAGCACCGCCTGATCACGGGCGGCATCGGCCATAACCTGCCCCAGGAAGCGCCGAAGGCCTTTGCGAAGGCTGTTATCGATGCCGACGGCGCCTGAGGATTTGCGTCAGTACCTCGGTCCAGCCCCAGCTGGACCGAGGATCAATTTCCAGAACTCAGCGGGATACCGAGTCATGACCTCGACCGAACCTGAAAAGAAAAGGTTGCCTTACGTCACGGCCATCGTGGTGGCCATGGTCGTTCTCGTCGTTCTTCTCACCTGCATGCCATACCTGCTCTCGATCGCCTTTGCGCAGGAGCCCGCTGAACTCGCCGAGGCATCGCCAATCTTCGGCGTCACCATCCCGGATGGCTACAAGCGTTGGGAACTGATCGCGCCGGCCGAGGAGGCCGCCCCCTTGGATGAGCTGCGCGCCGTCGTCGGCAACCAGACCGCCATCGACGCCTACGACGACGGAAAGCTGCCTTTCCCCGACGGCACCATTCTCGTCAAGCGCGCGTGGAAACGCACGAATTCTCCCGAGTTCGGATCCGCGACGATCCCCGGAGCCGCCACGACGGTCCAGGTCATGGTGAAAGATTCGCGCAAGTACGCCGCGACGGGCGGCTGGGGCTTCGGCCGGTTCGTCAACGGGAAGCCGGTCGACGAGGCGCAGCACCGCACCTGCTTTGGCTGCCATGAAGCTGGTGCGAAGGGTCACGACTATGTCTTTACACGGCTCGCCCCTTGATCGCGAATACCGTCGGCAGGAAATGATCCGGAGATATATCGCGTGAAGACTTGGTTTATCAGCGGCAGCTCCCGCGGACTTGGACGCGCCATATTGGAAGCCGTGCTTGCGGCGGGGCATCAGGTAGTGGCCTCGGCGCGTGATTCGAAACCGTTGCGGCCGCTGTGCGAACGCTTTCGCGATAGACTGCGGTTCGCAGGGCTGGACGTGACGGATGAGACCGCTGCGCAAGCGGCCATTGGCCTTGCCGAGCAGGCCTTCGGCGGCCTTGATGTTGTCGTGAACAACGCCGGCTACGGCGATCTCGGATCGGTCGAGGACACGAACCTCGATTCGTTCCGCCGACACATAGAAGTCAACCTGCTCGGGACTATCATCGTCACCAAGGCTGCGATCCCTGTTCTGCGCCGGCAGCGTCGGGGCCACATCGTGCAGCTCTCGTCAGTTGGCGGCAGGATCGGCGCACCGGCACGCGCAGCCTACTCCGCCGCGAAATGGGGAATCGAAGGCTTCTCGGAGTCGTTGGCACGTGAGATGTCGTTGATCGGCGTGCACGTGACGATTGTCGAGCCCGGCGGCTTCCGCACCGGCTTTGCCCAGACCGCGCAAGCAGCGGGCGAGGGACGTAGCGAGTACGAAGCCGTCGTTGGCGCTGCCGTGAGGATGCAGCGCGATTACGACGGCTGTCAGCCGGGCGATCCGGCCAAGGGCAGCCGCCGTCATCCTCAAGCTCGCGGAGATGGATCGGCCACCCCTGCGTATTGCGCTCGGTAGCGATGCGGTTGACGCGATCGCCGCGACCGATCGCCTTCGCCTCGAAGAACTCGAGCAGTGGCGGGCGCTCAGCGTATCGACGGATCGCTGACCGGCTTGGTGCTCGCGCCCCGAAGCGAGCGCCTTGCTGCGGGTCAGTAGCAGAAGGTAGGTCGGCGCTCGGAAGACGTCGGCTCGTATGCGGTGAGCTCCATCGATTGGGGCGGGGGTAGCTGTATTAGGGATCCCCCGCAAGGAGAACGCCCGCGACCGTGAGTGCGCTGAAAATCTCGAAAAGTTGCTCATCGCACTCGGTGAAGCATTTTTAGCCGAAATAAAGACCGTCCGTCTGGCTGGAGAGCGCCCAGATCACATAAATACTGAATATCTCAGTATCGGCGCACTTATGTCAGCGCCCCACGCCCTTCCGAACAGGTGAGTACGCGTGGAAACCCCGGTGGACTGAGACACTGGTCGGAGCGTCTCGGTTATTGTGACCTGGATGGTATTTCCTGGACAATGAACGACCAAGGCAGGCAGGGTCGCTAAACTAAGCCTGACGAGAGACGGAAAAGCTTTAAACCGTCGAGGGTGGCATGATCGCCGGATCGGTCTGGCCAATACCCTGCGCAGACAAGCAGAAGATAATGTGGCTCACCGCACTGCCGGTCCCGACCGTCCAATGGTCCTTCTGATCCGGTGATACCGAAAGCCGTAGAACGCACGGATCATTTTGCTGAGGAGCAAAGTGATGTCCTCAGCCGCAACCGCACGTGTACTTGGTTGGCGGTTATCTGCTTGGAGGTCATCATAAAATACTCAACCACGCCCGAAGGGCGCTCACCGAACGAAGTGAGGGTGAGAAGCAATGCATTTAAAATTGGCTTTCCGATAACCATCCGATCTCATCGCTGGCCATAGGGCAGCATAATCCACGAAAGCGGACAAATCCGAAGCTGACTTAAAAGTCAGCTAAGGGCCCACATGCAGACCTTTCTGATTCAGATCAGACGTGCGACGCTTTGCCGTTAAGCGCGATACCGAATGTTGACTAATGCAGCTCGTCAAATTCTCGAAGAGCCAGGCGATCCCAGCATCGGCCATCGCGGCTTGCGAAGCAACGACGCGCACCGAGTCGGGTTTCCAGCGAAAAGGCATAGGGCGCGCCACGAGGTGGAAGCGCGTCGCATGATGCTCGACGAGATGGCGCGGCAACGTAGCAATCAGATCGCTTTCGGCGAGTTGTGCCAGCGCCATCATGAAGTTCGGTACTGTCAGCGCCACACGCCGAGAGTGTCCTTGTTCGGCGAGCCGGATATCCACGATGCCCAGCGCGTCACCGATGGCCGAAACCAGAAGATGCTGCGCTTTCACATACGAGGTCAGGCTCAGTGCGTGTGACAGCGGGTGGCCCTTACGCATCGCGACAACGAAGTCTTCCTCGAAAAGCAGCCGTTCCGCGTAACGCGACGGCAACGCACCAATTGGCAAGACCGCAAGATCGAGTCTGTGCGAGTCCAGTTCCGCCAACGTATCTTGCCAGACCTGGCTCGTCGCTTTGCCATGATGCTGCGGCATCAGCTGCAGCAGTCGAATGTCGATCCCAGGCGCGTCTCTCGCCAACCAAGAAACAAGGGGGCCAAGAAAGACACCCGCCAAGGCATCCGGCGCACCGATTTTGAACGACCGCAGCGCAGTCCTCGCGTCGAAGGGTCCGGCAGCCGACATGATTCCTTCGACGCGCGAAAGAAGATCGGCAATCGGACCGGCAAGTGCGACGGCACGCTCAGTCGGCTTCACGCCAGTCGAGGTTTTGAGGAACAGCGGATCATGAAGCAGGCGCCGCAGTCGACCGAGGCCGTGGCTAACTGCGGAAGGCGTCAAATTCAGCTTTTCCGCAGCGCGCGCGACGTGGCGCTCCTCGAGCACGGTGCTGAACACCACAAGGAGACCGACATCGACGCGCAGGAGCTGAGCCTTCGTCAAACGTACGGTAAATGGCAGCAAGCTCTTCCCGAGCTTTCGAGCGCTCTAATCCGCGCAGAGCCTCATATGCGATATCGGCCCACACGGGGTGAGACTCGCCAAAAGCGAGCGGCCCTGTCGCGCAATTTCCATCGACCACCGATATTGCGTCCGCCTGCGTCGTGATAGGCTGGCGCAATCCACCTGTATTCGCGGGAAGCGTCCATTGCCGCGCAAGCATCATGACCGAGGCGATTTCCTGACCGGCGCTGCTTTTCCCGCCAGCAGCAAGCCGGTCGCCGAAGCCGGCCGGTTCGTCGTCGGTGGTCCCATCGCCAAGCGCGCGCCGTTGCCTGCCGACCTGCGGGAAAGCTTTCAGGAGGTTGTCGATTACGCCGATCGGTTAGGCGCTTCGCGCAATTATTTGGAAATTGAAAAATGGGCGAGAGAAGCGCGGGCGCAACTCGCTGAACTTGAAAAACGGGTGCGAAAGTGACCGGCGAAGCACTCAAGATGCGCCTCGAAATCGCGGCATTGATGCAGAAGCATCACGCCGGGTCACAGCCGTTCAAACCGAAAGCGCTGTTGCCGCCTGTCGAAGGTGACATCGTCATTGAAGGCATCGCGTCACCCGCGACGATCGACCGCGAGTTCACGAAATTCAGCCAGCGATGCTGGGTACAGCCGTTCAAGCAAAACATCCCGTTGTTGTATCGCCACGGCCGGTCAGCGGGCGAAGTCGAGGAAGTCCGCATCACCGATCAGGGGCTTTACGTCCGCGCCCGCGTCACCGACGCCGAAGCGAAATGCTGTCCGTATTTTTCAATCGCAGCAACGATTCATCACTACGAACTGCGCAACGTGGATGATCCCGTTAACTTTCATGCGTTGGTCGGCTGCGCGACGTTGAATGAAGTTTCGCTCGTCACTGATAATCCTGGCAACGCGGTGGCCATCATCACCGAGCGACGCCAAGTTTGCGCTGCGGGAGAATTCTATCAGCTCGCCGCCCGCAAGGTCGATGTCATGCGACAGATGCTTGAGCTGCTGCCTTATCTGAAAAGGAGTCAGGCTGATGAACAACACCGACACCCAGCGAATTCGGAATCGGGCGTGGCACTTTCTGTCGCCGCAGACAGCAGTGAGCGCCGACATGACGCTCAGCGAGATGCAAAGGTTCATCTCGGGCGGATTCAAGCCGAGCGAGCCGCAGCTGCGCGCGTTGGCGACGCGGATGAACTTGAGTCTGCCGGACGCGGCAGTGAAATAGCGTGGCTGAAGCCATAGCCTGAACGAGGGAGGTTAAATCCATGACTGAACCGATCAAAACCGGCGTCGATGTTCTCAGGGAGATGTGCCGCATCCGCGTTAAGAAAATCATGTACGCCGGTATGGCGCGCGACATCGGCACCGATCCCGAGAGCATCGTCGCGTTCGTGGAAGGTCGCAGGATGTTGTCAGATGATCTGCTTCAGAAGTTGACGCGCTATCTGTTAAATGGTTCGTCCGAACTCGATCTGGATAGCAAGATGCTGCGATCGACCAACCGGGCCGAGCCGACTGCGATCGGCCCGGGGCCGCCGCAATGCAAGCGTCGCACCGAGCCGCCGCCCCGATACACGCCGCTGCCAGCTGCACCGGGAGCCAAGCCGAAGCCGAGGACGAGGCCGGGCTGGCTGGGCGAGTGGTTCTGAGGCGTTACGAATCGAATGGATCAAACGACCGCATCGCGACGAAAAGCGGACCGTCTGATAGTTAAGGCGTAAAGTCCGTTGTACCCTCAGCGGATACACTTGATCTAAATCAATCCTTGCCCGCGTCGATCTGTCCGGAATGAACTCCCGCAAATGTGCTAGCGGCCCAAAAACCTGCGTTCGAGGGACTTATCTCTGCCGCCATATAGGTGCTGCAACGGAGGAGACGGATCGTGAAGACTTCCGCGCTGTTACTCTCTGCCGCCACGTTGACGATTATTCACTCGGTGACGACTTACGCACAACAAACCACCGGCGCGCCGGGTGCGCCCGGTGCGACAACGACGATCGACGGGAAATATCTTCCGCCACCGCCACCGAGGTTCGGCGGGGAAATCAATCTTCAGGCCAGCCAGTCGAAACCGTATTGGCCCGCCCGGGTAGTGCCGCCCAAGGGTGCGCCCAACGTGCTGCTGATCATGACCGACGACCAGGGCTATGGCGTATCCGGGACTTTCGGCGGCGTCATCCCGACCCCGGCAATGGATCGCATCGCAAATGCCGGACTGCGCTACACCCAGTTTCACTCGACTGCTCTCTGCTCCCCTTCACGTGCAGCGTTGATCACGGGCCGCAACCATCACTCGGTGGGCTTCGGCGTCATCACCGAAATGTCGACCGGATATCCGGGGTATGACTCCGTCATCGGGCCGGAAAATGCCACCGTCGGCACGATCCTGAGAGAGAATGGCTTTGCGACGGCGTGGATCGGCAAGAACCACAACACGCCGAGCTATCAACTGAGTTCGGCAGGCCCCTTTGACCAATGGCCAAACGGAATGGGGTTCGACCACTTCTATGGATTCATGGGCGGCGAAACCGACCAGTGGACGCCGTTCCTCTTCCGTGACCAGACACAAGTGTTCCCATGGGTAGGACGCCCCGGCTACAATCTCACCACCGACATGGCGGACGATGCCATCAACTACCTGAAGGGGCTGAACGACGCCGCACCCGACAAGCCATTCTTCATCTATTACGTGCCCGGCGGCTCGCACGCACCGCATCAGCCCACACCAGAGTGGATCAAGAAGATCAGCGACATGCACCTGTTCGATCAGGGCTGGGAAAAGCTGCGCGAGACAATCTTCGCCAATCAGAAGCGGCTCGGTGTCGTTCCGGCGAATACCCAGCTCACCCCATGGCCCGACGGACAAGCGGAATACGGCGGGGCCAAGCTCCAGAAATGGGACACGCTCACTCCCGACGAAAAGAAACTCTTCATCCGCCAGGCGGACGTTTTTGCAGCCTATACGGCCTATACCGATCATGAAATCGGCAGGGTCATTCAGGCCGTCGAAGACGCCGGCAAGCTCGACAACACAATCATCATCTATATCAGCGGCGACAACGGCACCAGCGCTGAAGGCTCGATCCTCGGCACGCCGAACGAAATGGCCGCAATCCAGGGCGTCAACATTCCTGTAGCGGAGCAGTTGAGGTTCTACGATGTCTGGGGTTCCGCCAAGACCACGCCGCACATGGCGGTGGGCTGGACTTGGGCCTTTGACACACCCTTCAAATGGACCAAGCAGGTCGCGTCGCACTTCGGCGGCACCCGTCAAGGCATGGCCATCTCATGGCCCGGCCACATCAACGACGTGGGCGGTATCCGCACGCAATTTCATCATATGATCGACATTGTGCCGACGATCCTCGAAGCCACCGGCATTCAAGCGCCGGTGATGGTCAATGGCGTTGCCCAGAAGCCGATCGAAGGCGTCAGCATGGCATACACTTTCGACAAGGCCAATGCGAACGTCCCGTCGACCCGCAAAACGCAATACTTCGAAATGGTCGGCAACCGTGCCATCTATCACGACGGCTGGCTCGCGGCGACGACGCCGCCGTCACCACCTTGGGATCTCGGCTTCGGCAAGTTTCCGGATGTCGTCAACGGCTATACTTGGGAGCTTTACAATCTCGCCGAGGATTATTCGGAGAATAACGACCTCGCCGCCAAAATGCCGGACAAGCTGCGCGACATGAAGGAACTCTTCATGGTCGAGGCGGCGAAATACAACGTGTTCCCACTGGACAACAGTTTCACCGCGCGCGCAGCCACGCCGCGGCCAAGCTCGACCGCCGGCCGGACCGAGTTTATCTACTCGGGTGAATCGTCCGGTCTTCCCTACAGCAGCGCCCCCGACATCGCCGGCAAGTCGTATTCCATCAAAGCCGAGATCAATATCCCGTCGGGTGCAGAGGGCATGATTAATACGCTTGGCGGCCGTGGCGGTGGCCATGGGCTCTATCTGCTCAAAGGCAAACCGGTCTTTGTCTACAACTTCTTCGACATGCAACGATTCCGTTGGGAAGGCCCGGAAGCGCTCGCAGCCGGCAAGCACACCGTCGTGTTTGACTTCAAATACGACGGCCCCGGTTTCGGCAAGGGCGGCACGGGCGTTCTGTCGGTGGATGGCAAGGAGGTCGCCAGCCGGACGATCCCGCATACGATTCCGTTTGTCGAGACGATCTACGAGACCTTTGACGTTGGCGTTGATACGCGCACCGGTGTCGACGACAACGATTACCAGCCGCCATTCCGCTTCACCGGCAAGATCGACAAGCTGACGCAGCCTTCAGCGGGACCAGCTTGACCGCGGAAGAAAGGCTGCTCCAGCAAAATATTCAGCAGACTAGGCACAAGGCCCAGTAAGAACTTCGTCCACTAGATCATCGACAAACGGTCGGCGATTCCGGACATCATCGGTTTGAGCGCTGAGCAGTTCGAGGCGAGGTGTGGGCACCAACGTGCCACGGCGAACAAGTGATCGGTCAGTTTGGCGAGATTACGGGTGAAGGCGTGATGAGATCGTGGCAGCCGCAGCGATCGGCGACAGATCGCCGTTGCCGTGTTGTCGTGCAATTCCTCGAGGCTGCCGCAACTCGCCAGATCATGATTGCGCCGCAGGCCCCATCGGCTTATGCCAATCGTATCGTTGAAGTGTTGGGAAGCCGATGTCGGAAGCGGAGGTGGATGTCGTTGTGCTCGGCGCGGGCATCGTCGGGGTGTCGACGGCCTATGCGGCACGGCAGCGCGGGATGTCGGTCGTTCTTGTCGACCGGCGTGAGCCGGGCAGCGAAACTTCATATGGCAATGCCGGCATCATCAGCAGCGGCTCGATCTCGCCGCTCAACAATCCCTCGCTGTGGAAGGCGCTGCCGAAATACCTGACCAACCGTCACCCTGCGCTGCGGTGGAATCCGGTCTGGGCGGCCCGTAACGCGGGATGGATCGCGCGCTTTTTGGCCGATACGGCCGGCTCGCGCCTGCGGCCGCGGGCGGCGGCGCTGCACGGGCTGATCGGCGCGTCGCTGAAACTGCATCGGGAATGGATCGTCAAGGCAGGCGCCGGACATCGCATCCGCGAGACCGGCTGGCTCAAGGCGTGGCGCGGCGATGCCATTGCGGCGGCGAAGCTGGAGCAGGCGCTGCTGACCGAGTTCGGCATCGCCAGCGAATTGCTCGACCGGCAGGGCATCTCCGCGATCGAGCCTGGCATCGTGCCTGTCTATAAAGTGGGCCTGCTGCACAGTCAGACCGCTTCGGTCGACTCGCCGGGCGAGGTGGTGAAGGCCTATGCGCGGATGTTCTCGGGCGCGAGCGGCGGCATCAGGCGTTCGGACATCAAGTCGATTGTGCCTGACGGTGAGCGCTGGTGCGTCGTGCTGGCCGATGGCGAGATCCGGGCGCGTCATGTCGTGGTCGCGCTGGGACCGTGGTCGGCGGACCTGCTGCGCCCGCTCGGCTATCGCGTTCCGCTGGCGTTCGAGCGCGGCTACCATCGCGAATTCAAGCCGAACCCGGCGCGCAAACTGCTTCGCCCGATCCATGACGCCGACGGCAGTTTTCTCATGACCCCGATGGAGCAGGGCATCCGCGTCACCTCGGGCGTCGAACTGACCGACCGCGACGCGCCTTCCTCGTTCGCGCAGATCGATCAGGTGGTCCCGCTCGCGCGCGAGGCGGCCGAGTTCGGTGACGCGGTCGGAGACACCTGGCGGGGATCGCGGCCGACGCTGCCCGACAGCCTGCCGATGATCGGCCCGGCGCCGCGCCATGCCGGCCTGTGGCTTGCTTTCGGCAACCAGCATATCGGCTTCACGACAGGTCCGGCGACCGGAGCCGCCATTGCCGCCATGATCGCCGGTGCGCCGCCGCCCTACGATGTCACGCCGTTCGCGCCAAGCCGCTACATTTCCTGACGCGACCGACCGCAGGTGGGGTGCAACGGCAGGCCGGAATCCTCCGGCGAAGTTGCTGTGCGCGTTGGCATGCACATTGCACTCACCGCAGTCACGAATTCGAATCGATACGGCGGCGAAGTACGCGCAATGAGTGCATCCGGATCTCTTGCACGGGACACCGGTTTGGTGACACCGTTGCGTCTGCTTCGCCGGAATGAGAACGTGGGGACGTGCCGGCCGGCACTGGGGATGTGTAGATGTTGCGTCTGATTGCCCGGCGTCTCGTACTGGGCCTGCTGGTCGCGCTCACGGTGATGACGCTGGCGTTCCTGCTGACGCGGCTGTCGGGCGACCTTGCCGTTTCGATCGCCGGCCCGTCGGCCACGCAGGCCGACGTCGAAATCGTGCGCAAGGCCTACGGCCTCGATCGTCCGCTCTACGTCCAGTTCTTCGCCTGGACCGGCCGTGCGCTCGTCGGCGATTTCGGCCAGAGCTATTTCTTCAAGGACAGCGTCGCCAACCTGATCCAGAAGCGCCTGCCGATCACGCTCACGCTCGGCCTGGTGGGCCTGAGCCTCGCCCTGATCATCTCGCTGCCGCTCGGTATCCTGGCGGCGATCCGCGAAAATACCTGGATCGACCGCAGCGTCACCATGTTCACGATGGTGGGGCAGGCGATCCCGAGCTTCTGGCTGGCGCTGATCCTGATGATCGTGCTCGGCCTGCAACTCGGCATCCTGCCCATTTCGGGCACCGGCACCTGGCAGCACTTCGTGATGCCGGGAATAGTTCTCGCCTTCACGGCGATCCCGGCGCTGACGCGGCTGACACGCTCCGGCATGATCGAGGCGATGGCGTCCGATTACATCCGCACTGCGCGCGCGAAGGGCCTGTCGCGCGCGCGCATCATCTTCAAGCACGCGCTTCGCAACGCCGCCATCCCCGTGGTTTCGATTGCCGCGGTCCAGCTCGGTTTCATGCTCGGCGGCTCGATCGTCATCGAGACCGTGTTCGCACTGCATGGTGTCGGCTATCTTGGCTGGGAAAGCATCGCCAAGAACGATTTCCCTGTCGTGCAGGCGGTGGTGCTGGTGCTCGCCGTATTCTACATCGGCCTCACCTTGCTGGCCGATATCCTCAATGCACTGCTCGATCCGAGGCTGCGCACGGGATGAGCGAGCCGATTGCCATTCTGCCTCCCCAAACCTCGCGAATCGGCACGGCCGGTTTCGCGATCGGCATCGCCATCGTGGCGGTCATCGTGGTTGCCGCGGTGGTCGGCAATACGCTGGTCCCACAGGATCCGTTCACCCAGGATCTCGGCAACCGCCTCAAGCCACCGTTCTGGATGGAGGGCAGCGAGGCCGGGCACCTGCTCGGCACCGACCAGCTCGGCCGCGACTATCTCGCGCGGCTGGTCTATGGGGCGCGCATCTCGCTTTTGATCGGCATCATGACGGTGATCACGTCGGGATTGATCGGCATCACGCTTGGCGTGCTCGGCGGCTTCTTCGGCGGCCGCGTCGATGATTTCGTGCTGTTCGCGATCACGACGCGGCTGTCGATCCCGGTGGTGCTCGTTGCGCTCGCGGTCGTCGGCCTGATGGGATCGGGCCTCGGGCTTGTCGTCGCGACGCTGGGGCTCCTGCTGTGGGATCGTTTTGCCGTCGTGGCGCGCGCTACCACGATGCAGGTTCGCAACCACGACTATGTCAGCGCCGCCTGGTGCGCCGGCGCCTCGACATCGCATTTGCTGATCAAGGAAATTTTGCCGAACATCGCGAGCCACCTTGCCGTCGTGGCCACCCTGGAGATGGCGCTCGCCATCCTGCTGGAGGCAGCGCTGTCGTTTCTCGGCCTCGGCGTGCCGCCGCCGCTGCCGTCATGGGGGCTGATGATCGCGGAAGGCAAGGATTACATGTTTTTCTCGCCCTGGGTGATCATGATCCCCGGCGTCGCGCTGTTCGTGCTGGTGCTCGGCATCAATCTGGTTGGCGACGGCCTGCGCAACCTCCTGGGTTCGGAGCGGTTGCGATGAGCGCGCTGCTGGAGATCGAGGAACTGCAGGTGGGTTTCGGCGGCCGCACTGCTGCGGTACGCGGCGCCTCGTTCCGGGTCGAGAAGGGCGAGACGCATTGCCTGGTCGGCGAATCCGGTTGCGGCAAGTCGGTGACCGCGCTGGCCGTCATGAGCCTGCTGGCCAGAGGTGGGCAACGCTCCGCCAAACGCATGAGCTTCGCCGGCACTGATTTGCTGTCGCTGTCGGACCGGGAGATGGCGCGGCTGCGCGGCAATCGCATGTCGATGATCTTCCAGGAGCCGATGACCAGCCTCAACCCGGCCTTCACGATCGGCTCGCAGATGGCGGAGGTGCTGACGCGCCACAAGGGCGGCACGCGCGCCGCAGCGCTCGACCGCGCCGCCGAGCTGATGGGCCGCGTCGGCATCACCGCACCAGGCATGCGGCTCGGCCAGTTTCCGCACCAGCTTTCGGGCGGGCTGCGCCAGCGCGTCATGATCGCGATGGCGCTGATGTGCGATCCTGAACTGCTGATTGCCGACGAGCCGACCACCGCGCTCGACGTCACCGTGCAGGCGCAGATCCTGCGGCTGCTCGCCACGCTGAAGCGCGAACTCGGTCTTTCCATCCTCCTGATCACCCACGATCTCGGCATCGTCGCGCGCGTCGCCGACCACGTCTCGGTGATGTATGCCGGCGAGGTGGTCGAGCGCGCGCCGACCGCGGAACTGTTCCGCGCGCCGCAGCACCCCTACACGCGCGGTCTGCTGTCCTGCGTGCCGGTGCCCGGCCGGGTGCAGCGTGACAAGCCGCTGGGCTCGATCCCTGGCGTGGTGCCGGCGATCGGGCCGGGCTTTGCCGGCTGCGCGTTCCGTTCGCGCTGCTCGCACGCCGACGAGACCTGCACGCACGAGATTCCGCGCCGCCGGGCCGGCGAGGCGCACGACTATCTTTGCCGGCTCGCGCCGCAACCAGCAGAGCCGCAACCCGCATGAATGCCGCGATCGAAGTTCAGAACTTGCGGTGCGAGTTCCGGGTGCGTACCGGAATGATGTCGGTGGAAAAGCGCGTGATCGCGGTCGATGACGTCACGTTCAGCATTGCGCCCGGCAGCGTGCTCGGCATCGTCGGCGAGTCCGGCTGCGGCAAATCCACGCTCGCGCGCCTGATCCTCGGGCTGCTCAAGCCGACATCGGGCACCGTGCTGGTCGACGGCAAGCGCCTGTTCGATCTAGACCGCAAGGCGCGTGCGCGGCTGATCCAGCCGGTGTTCCAGGATCCGTTCGCTTCGCTCAATCCGCGCCGCCGCATCCGGGATATCGTGGCGCTGCCACTTGTCGCCCAGGGCACGTTCTCGCGCGACGAGATCGAGCGCCGTGTCGGAAGTATCCTCGAGCGCGTCGGCCTTTCGGCTGCGATGGGCGAGCGCATGCCGGCGCAACTCTCCGGCGGCCAGCGCCAGCGCGCAGCGATCGCGCGCGCGCTGGTGCTCGAGCCGCGGATCGTGATCTGCGACGAGCCGACCAGCGCGCTCGACGTCTCGGTGCAGGCGCAGATCCTCAATCTGCTGGCCGATCTGCGCCGCGATCTCGGGCTGACCTATCTCTTCATCAGTCACAATCTCGCGGTCGTTGAGCACGTCGCAAGCGATGTGGCCGTGATGTATCTCGGCCGGTTCGTCGAGCGCAATGAAACCGACGCGTTGTTTCGCGAGCCCGGCCACCCCTATACCAGGGCGCTGCTGGAAAGCGTGCTGACCCCGGAGCCAGGACGGGGCGTGCCGGACATCGGCCTTGGCGATGCCATGCCCGATCCATCCAATATTCCGCCGGGCTGCCGGTTCAACCCGCGCTGCCGAATCGCCGTCGACCGCTGCCGCCATGCGGCGCCGGCGCCCATGGTCCGCGCCCCCCGGGGGATGGTAGAATGTCATCTGGCATAGGGTGTGCTTCACGCCGTTCGACACAGGGCGTGCTTCACGTCGCAGAACAACAAGGACGGAGGGTGAGATGCGTATGCAAACCAGGATCAGTGCGGCAATTCTGACGGCTGTTCTGCTCGGCGCCGGAGCGGTGCCGGCGGCGGCGCAGAAATCCGCCGATACGTTGCGGATCGTGATGCGCGACGCGCTGCCCAACATCGATCCCTACTACAACAATTTGCGCACCGGCGTGGTGATGCATCATCAGGGCTGGGACGCGCTGGTCTACCGCAATCCGGACACGTTCAAGCTCGAACCACTGCTCGCGACCGAGTGGAAGCTGCCGGATGCGACGACGATCGAGTTCACCCTGCGGCCCGGCGTCAAATTCCACGACGGCAGCGCATTCACCGCCGATGACGTCGTCTACACCATCAACCTGATCGCCGATCCGGCGAGCCGGCTGTCGACGCCGTCGAACTACAACTGGCTCGAAAAGGCCGAGAAGACCGGCGATCTCTCGGTGCGGGTCAAGCTGAAACGCCCGAACCCCGCGGCGCTGGAATATTTCGCCCTCGTCATCCCGATCTATCCCAAGGCCTATCGCGAGAAGGTCGGTGCCGAAGGTTATGCCAAGGCGCCGGTCGGCGCGGGTCCGTACAAGATGACCAAGGTCGAGCCCGGTGTTTCCATCGACTTCGAGCGCTTTGAGGACTACTGGGCCGGCAGCCCCAAGGGCAAGGCTGCAATCAAGAAGATGAGCGTGCGCTTCGTGCCTGACGCCGCGACCGAGATGACGGAGTTGCTCGCCGGCCGTGCCGACTGGATCTGGAACATGAACCCGGACCAGATCGACCCGGTGAACCGGATGCCGCATCTGCAGGCGGTGCGCAAGGAATCGATGCGGATCGGCTATCTCTCGCTCGATGCCGGCGGCCGCACCGGCGCCGACAACCCGATGACCAAGCTCAAGGTGCGTCAGGCGATCTGGTATGCGATCGACCGCAAGGCGATCGCCGAAAAACTCGTCACCGGCGGCAGCCGCGTGCCGCTCGCGCCGTGTATCCCGTCGCAGTTCGGCTGCGACGGCGAGATCGCAGCGACCTACGAATACAATCCGGCAAAGGCCAAGCAGCTTCTCGCCGAGGCCGGCTATCCCGACGGCTTCGATGTCGAGCTTGCCAGCTACGTGCTGCCGCAATGGGGCTCGGCGGTCCAGAACTACCTGCACGCCGTCGGCATCCGCGCCAAGCTCAACCAGCTTCAGACCGCGGCCCTGATCCAGCGCGCCAAGGCCGGCGAACTGCGCGCGTATCTCGGAAGCTGGGGCAGCTATTCCATCAACGACGTCTCGGCCATTCTCCCGAATTTCTTCGACGGCGGCGCCGACGACTATGCGCGCGATGCGGATGTGCAGAAATGGCTGGTGCAGGGCGGATCATCCATCAGTCCGGAAGTGCGCAAGGAGGCCTATTCGGCGGCGATCAAGAAGATCACCGAGCAGGCCTACTGGGCGCCGCTGCACACCTACGTGACGACCTACGGCCACGCCAAGCAGCTCGACTTCACGCCTTACCCGGACGAACTGCCGCGCTTCTATCTGGCGAAGTGGAAATAGGCACCTCAGCGCTGATCCGGCTCCGACGCCGGATCAGCACCTGGCTTGATGACTATGTCGTTGACTTCGCACCATTCCCGCAGGGCGGCTTCGGTTGCCTTGTTCTCGAAATCGTACCACCGCTCAAGTGCTTTCTTCCAGTGCAGGAGGTCCTTGAACCGCGCATAGGCGCCACGCTTCCGGAATACGCAAAGACCAGTGGCTTGCCGAGATCGAGTTCCTTCTTGTGAGGGATCGCGAGATATTTCTCTTCGTCGTCGGCATCGTCCGGCCATTCGTCGGCGCCGTCGAATTGTTCGGTAAACCACAGGAATTTGCCAGTCTTCCGCAGAGAACAGCCTCGTGCGAGCCAACTTCCTCAAGACTGACAAATTCGAACGTGTTTTGCAGCTCATCCCAATCAACATGCACAGGCATCGATGCGTTCTCCCGACTGCCGCCGGCAAACCTCCAATCCGGCGCCCCCCTTGTAGTCGTTGTAGGCGGATCGGTTCAACCCGTCGTCACATGCACCCCGGGCTTCTGTCCGGCGTTCCACTTGCCGCCGATCGCGCGCTCGATCTGGGCGGCCAGTTGCAGCAGCAGCCCGTCATTGGCCTGTTTCGCAATCGCCTGGATGCCGAGCGGAAGGCCATGCTCGTGGGTCGCCATCGGCAGCGAGATGGCGGGAATGCCGCAGAGATTGGCGAGCGGCGTGAAGGCGAAATTGCGCCAGAGATTGCCGAACCAGTCGAGCACATCAGGGTTGTCGCTGATGGTGAGATATTCCGTGGCGCCGACCTTGGGCGTCGGCAGCGCCGTGATCGGCGTCAGGATGATGTCCCAATCCTCGAAGAAGGCGCCGAAGCCGCGCGAGGTCGTGTTGAACACCGCCTGCATCCGCGCCCGCTCGGCATAGCTCGTGTTCCGGCCGTGTTCCCAGATCCTGATGTTGATGGGCTCGATCAGGTCTTCCGGCGGCCGATCCAGCCCGCGCGCGGCGAGCATGTTGCCGATGACGACGGCAAAGTTGCTGATGTAGCAGGTGGTCTGCGCTGCAAAGGCTTCGCGATAGTTGAGCTCCGGCAGCGCGTAATCGACCTGGTGGCCGAGGTCTTCGAGTAAGCGCCCGGCCTTTTCCAGTTCAGCGACGATGTGCGGCGTCGCCCGGTAGTCGCCCCATTGGTGCGAGAGGGCGATTTTGAGCTTGTCCGGATCGCGCGCGATCATGCGCGTGTACGGCTCCGGCGGACTCCAGAACGGCATGAATTCGCCGGGCGCGGGGCCGCGGCAGGCATCGACGAACGCTGCCGCGTCGCGCACCGTGCGCGACTGGCAGCCCTGAATGGAGACGAGCCCGCTGAGGTCGGACAAAAGCGGCGACAGCGAGAACACGCCGCGCGAGACCTTCAGCCCGATGTTGCCGTTGACCCCTGCCGGGATCCGGATCGAGCCGCCGCCGTCGGTCGCATGCGCGATCGGCACCGCGCCGGCGGCTACCATGGCGGCGCTGCCGGCCGACGACCCGCAGGTGGTGTAGTCGGTATTCCAGGGGTTGCGCGTGATGTAGACGGCGGGATTTTCCGCCGAGCTGCAGACCCCGAATTCCGGCGTGGTGGTGCGCCCGATCAAATTGAGGCCGGCGCCGCGCATCTTCCGGGTCATGAACGTGTCTGATGTAGCGCGATTGCCGCGCATCAGCAGCGAGCCCATTTCCTGCAGGCGGCCCTTCATGGTGGGGCCAAGATCCTTCATCAGGAACGGCAGGCCGGCGAAGGGGCCATCGAGATTGGTGCCGTCTTTGGCCGGATCGGCAACCGCATCATCGAACACTTCGACCACGCCCGACAGCGCCGGATCCACTTTGGCGATGCCGGCCGCAGCCTGTGCCGCCAGTTCAGCGGCGGTTAGTTCGCCCTTGTTGACCCGCGCGGCCAGCGCAACGCCATCGTGTTGCGCCCACTCATCCCAGCTCATCGGTAGATTCATCAAACTCATCCTCTCGGCGCAACTTTGCACCTAGTACGCAGCGCGGGTTAATCGATCTGTTGTCAGCACTCTCAAATCCTGATCAGCCGCACTTTGGTGCCCCAGGGATCGGTGGTCTCGATGCCGTCAGTGATCGCCACAACCGGTGCGCCCGCCTGCTCCAACCGCTGCTCCTGCGCCTGCAGGATATCCGGCCCCGCGATCTCCAGCGAAAACCATGCCAGTCCCGTGGCGCTGTCGTCGCGCTGTCCGGCACCCTGGCTCTGCCAGACGTTGAGACCGAGGTGATGGTGATAACGCCCCGAGGACAGGAATGCGGCACCAGTCCGCTTGCGGGTCGGATCGAGGCCGATCGCGCCGCCATAGAAGCGATCCGCCTGTTCGAGATCGCCGACGCGCAGGTGCATGTGGCCGATGCGAAGGCCGTCGGGCGCCTTGGCATAGTTGGTGGAGCGCGTATCCGTCAGCGCCAGAAGGCCGTCGATATCGAGCGGGTCGGTCGCCATCGTGACTGTGCCTGCGTTCCATTGCCAGAGTTCGGGCGCGCGATCCGCATAGACCTCGATGCCGTTGCCCTCGGGATCGTCGAGATAGACGGACTCACTCACAAGGTGGTCGGCAAAGCCGCTGAGCGGAATCCTGTTCGCCGCAGCGTGCACCAGCCAGCGCGCGAGGTCCTTGCGCCTCGGCATCAGGAACGCGGTGTGATAGAGGCCCGCGGCATTTCGTGGCTCGCGCGCCGCGCCTTCGCGCCGTTCGAGGTCGAGCAGCGGCACGCCGCCCGCGCCGAGACGGGCGCCGGTTGCCGTGCGGTTCATGACGGTTAGCCCGATCGCGTCGCGAAAATAGTCGGCGATCCTGTCGAGATCGCGCACGCGCAACGTGACCATGCCGACACGCATCGGCGTGCGGTTGGCGAACGTCGGTCCGCTGCCCGCCGTCCCCTCCGCCTGAGCCGCTCCGGCAGCTGCAGCGCCGAGCGATGAAGCGCCGGCGAGGTGAAGCAGCGTACGGCGCGTCAGGTCGATGGTCATGTCCTTGTTCCTTGGCGACCCGCGGGGCGGTCATTTCACGGGGAAAGCAAATGCCGCGGCCGTGAGGATCCCCAGCATACGGCCTGGGACACGATGACCGCAATGTCGCAGCTTCCCGGAACCTTCGTTGCGCCAGAATGTTTTCCTCCAAATAGGTATTTCCCGACCATTGGAGAAAAAGATGATCCGCGTCTCGGCAGCGATCCTCGCAGGAATATTGAGCGTGAGCCCTGCGGCCGCGCAGTCCAACGCGGCGTCGAGCGACAAGCCGGAGACGGCGTGCACGACCTCGCCGGCGGCGACAACCGGAAGCGGCGAGGAAAAGACCGCCAATTCCATGGCCATTGAAAAGAGCGCCGTGCTGCCGGACGCCGGCGGGTCCTACTCGGCTGCGCCCACCGTGCAGAGCGGGGGCAAGCCGCTGAAGGTCGACCCGAATTGCCCGCCGGACTCCAAGCCGAAGTAACCTAGATTCAGGCCTCACTTCGCGGTTTGTCGGTATCACCGACAAACGACACCGGCTATGCGCGCAGATTTATTCTTGGCAAAACTCAGGGCAGGGAAAGAGCTTTCTCTTTATGCCCTCGATCAGGAAGTTCGATCCGGTGTCCGATAGATGCACGTTATCGGTAATGATGACGTCGCTTGCCGATGGGCCGATGCGCGTCAGGCACCCTTCCGGGTCGCACAGCACGTGCCATGCCGAGATGTATTCCGTCCCGGCAGACTTGCTGAATGCTTCCATTCGTGCATCGTCCTCGGGGCCGGATACGCCTGCGGCTATTCTGTCCGCGATGGTGTGCCGCAACCGATAGAAATTCACCAGCGTATGAGGGAGTGTACGCTTCCAGACCGGCACCGGTCCCAAAATGACGATTCGCTTGATGTTGAGGGCCTTCAACTGACCGATGGTTTCCCGTAGTTTCTCGAGATTCTTGTGGCCACCCCACCATGCTTGCAGCAGCACGATCTCGGCACGTGATGATCTGATCAGGTCGAATACGATTGCATTGGCTGCATCACATTTGGCATCGGAGCCAGCCGACAGCATGGGCGGGCATGCCGACGCCGTGAAGCGGGCCAGACGAAACGGCACCGTTGCCTGGGCGTTCTTCAATCCCGGGTAAAGCGCTGCAGCGGTGGAATCTCCCCATAGAAGCACGAGCGGCTTGTTGCCCTGTTCGATGCAGCTTGAACTGAATTCAGACCCGGGTACGTCCAGGAAGCACTTGTCACGGAACCCGGCATTGCCGTGCGGCGGCAGCTGCGCGATATCACGAATTTCTGGCGGAAAGCGAAATCCAAAGCCGGATGCCGTTGCGGTCACGATCCCCACCATGCCGATCGCGAGCAATCCGAAGGCCAATTTCGGCGTTGTGTTTTTCTGCTGGCGAAGCGGGATTTCGACAAAACGAAATGTGAGCCATGAGAGGACGATCGCTACGAGAACGGCAGCCCAGATCTCCACCGCGTTTGGATTTCCGTTCCGCACGATCCCGAGATAGGACAAGAGCGGCCAGTGCCAGAGATACAGCGGATAGCTGATAAGTCCGATCAGGACCATCTGCGGGTTGGACAGAAAGGTCCTGTTCAGTACGGAATTCGGCGAGAGAATGATCAGCGCCGCGCCGAGCACCGGCAACAGCGCATAAACGCCAGGAAACAGGCTTTTCTTGTTGAGTATCGTCGCAGCAAGGATGATTGCTGCAGCACCAAGCGCTGCCAGCAGGTTCTCGAGGTGCGGGAAGCGCTGCTTTCCGCGGTTCACGTCGTCGGTGTAGTTGGTGGCGAGAATGGCGCCGGCCAACAGCTCCCATGCTCTCGATATTGGGGAGTAAAAGGACCAATCCTTGTAGCCGAAGAAAATCAACAGGCTGAAGCCGAACGATGCCGCGGCGATGGCTCCCATCCAGGTTCGGCGCCACTTCAATCCGATCAGCAAGAGAGCCGGTGGCCAAAAGATGTAGAACTGTTCCTCGATGCCCAACGACCAAAGGTGCAGCAGGGGATTTTCGGTCGCGTCCGGAGCAAAATAGCCGAGCTGTGTGAGCTGAAACAGATTGGATACGAAGGCAACGCCGGCCGCGATGTTCTTCCCGAGCAGGGAAAAGCCGTCCGGCAGAAGAACAAGCCAGCCGAACAGGTAGGTGACGGCCATCACGACGATGAGCGCCGGAAATATCCGCCGGATCCGGCGAGAGTAGAATTCCAGGAACGAAAAGGTATTGGTCTTGCTTTGCGAGAGAATGATGCGGGTGATCAGGAAACCCGAAATCACGAAAAAAATATCAACGCCGATGAATCCGCCGGGGATCAGCGATGGCTGGGCGTGATATCCGACGACCAGCAGAATGGAGATCGCTCGCAGGCCATCGATGTCCGGGCGATAGGCACCCATCGCGTCTGGATGTGCCGATCGTGCCATTGGCAATTGCATTCCCCATTTCCCTGCTGCAGCTGCCGTTGCCACCACGCCCACTGTCGGAAGTCGGGATGAACTGGACCGGGCCGAACTCGGCACAGCGATAGCGAATATCGATGCCTCGCGCGAGTGTCGTGATTGTGTCTGCAGGCCAAGGGGGGCGCATGATACCTGCACCAGCCTTTCAATTTTGCGATAGAAGCCATGTCCACATTCAAATTCCTTAGGTGGGCGACGCCATCTATTGTCGGTTCAACCCAAGTCAGGAATCGAAAGAGGAAGCGGACCCCTATGGCGGAAGCAGCAAAATCACGGAGCGAGGCGCCACTGCCGACGTGGCCGGACGAAATCTATCGCGTGCTGAAAGACGCCGGCATTCGCCAGGTCGCGATGGTGCCGGATGCCGGCCATAGCCGTCTGATCCGCTCCTTCGAGGCCGATCCGGAGACGCGCGTCGTGACGCTGACGACGGAGGAAGAGGGCGTGGCGATGCTGGCCGGCGCGTGGCTCGGCGGCGAGCGCGGCGTGCTTCTGCTGCAGTCGAGCGGCGTCGGCAACTGCATCAACATGCTGTCGCTGCCGGTCATCTGCCACATGCCGCTGTTGATGATCGTCACCATGCGCGGCGATTGGGGCGAGTTCAATCCATGGCAGATCCCGATGGGGCAGGGCACGCGGCCCTCGCTCGAGGCGATGGGCGTGATCGTGAACAAGGTGGACGAGCCTGATCTCGTTGCCTCCACCGTGCAGGGCGCGGCGCATCTCGCCTTCAACACATGGAAGCCTGTCGCGGTCCTGCTCGGACAGCGCGTGCTCGGCGCCAAGAACTTCAAGGAGCTTGCCCGCAAATGAACAATCCGAATGCACTCCTGCATCGCCGCGACGTCGTCAACGAACTCGTGCGCGACCGCCGCGACCTGCTCGTGATCGCCGGTCTCGGCGCGCCGAACTGGGACGTCTCGGCCGCCGGCGATCATGCCAACAATTTTCCGCTCTGGGGCGCCATGGGCGGCGCGTCGATGATCGGGCTCGGCCTGGCGCTGGCGCAGCCGAAGCGCAAGGTGCTGGTCATCACCGGCGACGGTGAACTGCTGATGAATGTCGGCTCGCTGGCTCCGATCGCGGTGGAGGCGCCGAAGAACCTCACCATCGCCGTTCTCGACAACGAGCGCTTCGGCGAGACCGGCATGCAGAAGACACCGACCGCCTCGGGCGTCGACCTTGCCGCGATCGCCACCGCCTGCGGCATCCGCACCTCGCGCATCGTCCGCACCATGGCCGAAGTCAGCGAGTTGCGCGACCTCGCGCATGAGGGCCGGGGCACGGCCTTCGCGCAGATCAAGATCAATCCCGAAGCGCTGGTGTTCGTGATGCCGCCGGCCGACGGCGTCATCCTGACGTCGCGCTTCCGGCAATCGGTGCTTGGCGACGACGCGCTGTTCAACTGAGGGTGCTACCCGCACGAAGTCGTCATGCCCGGGCTTGTCCCGGGCATGTTGGAAGAAGATGCGGGAAGCCTTATTGCGCCGTCATGTTGATCTTCCAAAGGCCTTCTTTCGAGAGCTGCTGAATCTCCGACATGACGAGCGCGGCGATCGTGGTCGTGGCGATCGACGGAGGATGTGCGATCGGCGAGGCGAGGATGAGTTCGCGCGACACCGAGGGGTTGACCAGCGCGGCCATCTCCAGGCGTTTCGTCGCAACTTCCGTGCGGATCGCCGAAGGCGGCAGCAGCGTATAGCCGAGTCCCTGCTCCATCAGGCTGATCTGGGCGCGGTAGGAATCGGCCTCGATCAGCGGCGTCAGCTTCAGCCGCTCGCGCGACGCCGCCTTCTCCAGCAGCGCCCGCAGGCCGTGCGAGATGCTCGGCAGGATGAGCTTCTGCTTGACCAGCCATTTGAGGTCGACCTGCTTGCGCTTGTTCAGGCCCGATCCCGGCGGTCCGACCACGGCGATATCCTCGCGTCCGACCGACTGGACGGTAAGATGCAGGTCCACCGCCGGGCCATAGATGATGGCCAGATCCATCTCGCCGCGGTGCAGCCACTCGACCAGATGCCCGCCATAGCTCTCGACGATGCGCAGCGAGATATCGGGGAACTCGTCAAGGACGCGCCGCGCAAACCGTCCGGACAGGACGGCGCTCACCGTCGGCACCAGCCCGAGGATGACACGGCCGGACGGGTTGCCGTTGGCGGATTTGAGATCGTCGCTGACCTGTTCGATCTGGCGGATCAGCCCTGTGGTGCGGTCGAGCAGCATGCGGCCGGCACTGGTCAGGAGCATGCCGCGTCCGTTGCGGACGAACAGTTCGACGCGCAGCTCGTGTTCCAGCAGCTTGATATGCCGGCTCAGCGCCGGTTGCGCCGCACGCAGCCGGTCCGCCGCCTTGCTGAGGCTTCCGAGCTCAGCCACGGCGCGGAAAGTCCGCAATTGTTTGAGATCCATCGATTGCCCAAATGTACAATTAAGCTGGCATCATACGTCGTTTTGGCAGGCCCGGTGCAATTAGATCAATGCGGCAATGACATGAGCGTTAACGGCGTTGTCCGGGATGACGTGCCGTTGCCGATGCTGCTATTCAAGGCTAGACGAACCCATCAAGAAATCCCGATTCATGACCATATCGTCCGTTACTCCCTCGGAAGTCCGCACCGCCCTGCTGCTGCGCGATGAAATCGCCCTGCTCGATGTGAGGCACGAGGCCGTGTTTGCCACCGGCCATCCGCTGTTTGCCGCCAACATGGCCGCCGACCGGATCGCGATCGAAGCCGCGGCGCGGCTGCCGCGCAAGGATGTGCCGATCGTGCTCTATGATGCCGACGAAGGCCTCGTCCCGGTGGCGACGGAACAGCTTGCGGCGCTCGGCTACACAAACGTCCACCAGCTCGAGGGCGGACTGCATGGTTGGAAATCAGCCGGCTACGAACTGTTCGAGGACGTCAATTCCTACGCCAAGGCCTTCGGCGAACTGGTGGAGCATCGGCGCCACACGCCTTCGCTCGCTGCGGAAGAGGTCTCCGCCCTGATTTCAAGCAAGGCAAACATCCAAATCCTCGATGTCCGGCGCTTCGATGAATACGCCACCATGAACATTCCCGGCTCCGTCAGCGTGCCCGGTGCGGAACTGGTGCTGCGCGCGGGCCGTGCCGCGCCTGACCCCGGGACCACCATCATCGTCAATTGCGCCGGTCGCACGCGATCCATCATCGGCACCCAGTCGCTGATCAATGCCGGTGTCACCAACAAGGTGGTGGCGCTGCGCAACGGAACCATCGGCTGGACTCTGGCCAGGCAGAATCTCGAGCACGGCTCCGCCAGGCGCGGCGAGATCGGCGCCATCGAGGGCGCGGAAGCCAATGCGCGCGACGTCGCCTACCGCGCCGGCGTCCGGCATATCGGCGCGGACGAGATGACGGAGGTGCAGGCGCAGACCGGCCGCACGCTGTATCGTTTCGATGTCCGCTCGGAGGAAGAATACACGGCTAGCCATCTCGCCGGCTTTCGCCACTATGCCGGCGGTCAGCTGGTGCAGGAAATCGACATGGCCGCGCCCGTGCGCGGCGCGCGCATCGTGCTCACGGACGACAAGCGCGTCCGCGCCGACATGACCGCATCCTGGCTCGCACAGATGGGATGGGAGGCTTACGTGCTCGAAGGCGGCTATGACGGTGCGCTCGAAGTCGGGCCACCGCATGTCACTCCGAAGCCCGATCCGTCACAGCGTTATCGTCGCCCCTACGAAGGCACCGATGTCAAGGAAAGCGCGATGCAAGCCTATCTCGACTGGGAATACGGCCTCGTCGAACAGCTCCGCCGCGACGGCAGCCACGGATTCTTCGTGATCTAATCCTCCGCGCCGACCATGCTCGCGAGCTTCTCGGCGGCATAGTTCTCGCCGATCGACATTGCGCAGATTCGCGATATCTGCACATACGGCAATCCGCTCTCCTCAGCCCATGCATTGAACTGAGCCTGCACCTTGGCGAGGTCGCGCTTGGATGTGACCGTTTCGGCGATATCGAGCCCGGCATCGCGCAGGCAAAGCACCACGTCCCTCGATGTGACGAACCCGTCCCAGCCGATGAAGCGGAGCATCATCTGGCCGGTGTTGCCGCCAAGCCGGCTGCCGCGCTTGGATAGCAATTCCAGCAATCCGGCCTCGTCGGAGGACGGCCACGCCGCCAGAAACTTGCCGAAGCTGCCATGTTCCTTCGCGATGTCCCTGACGAAGCCGGCATTGGCGCGCACCGACATGATCTTGGCGCCGTTGCGGACGATGCGCGTATCCTTCATCAGCGCGTCCCAGAAATCGTCCGGCTGCAGCGTGAGCGGGCCGGGCTTGAAGCCGAGGAACGCCTTCTCGAACCCCGGCCACTTGGTCTCGATCACGCTCCAGGCAAAACCCGCCGAAAACACCCGCCTGGTCATTTCGGCAAGAATCCGGTCGTCGCCGAGTTTGGCGAGCGCCTTCGGATCGGGCTTCGGCGGCAGCAGGGCGGCGAGCGCCTTGGGTCCGCCCTTGCGCTTCTCGGCGCGGGCGCGAATGGTCTTGAACGGGGTCACGACGGCGGACCTCTGGTGAAATGACCGGAAACCATAGTGTAGAAGTGATCGGCTGACCTGCAAAGAATGGATGGCGTCCCGGTTGGTTTTCGCCTAAAGCATCCCCACCTCAGTGAAATCGGTCAGGCCGTACGGCTGCGCTTCGTGAAATGCGCGGCTTTGAGCCATTTTCGGTTCGGGGCGGTATTCAACATTTCCGGCTGATAGAGCCAACCTAAGGTCTGACATCTCGTGACATTATTACCCACCTCGCCGCCGCTCGCCCGAGCCCTGGCGGAACGCAACTTCGATCGGCTCACGCAGGTCCAGACCGCGGTGCTGGCCGAGGACGCCGCCGGCCGCGACTTGCTGGTTTCGGCGCAGACCGGTTCGGGCAAGACGGTCGCCTATGGGCTGGCGATCGCGAACAACCTGCTGGATGGCGCCGAGCGCTTCGAGCGCGCCGCGGCTCCCCTGGCGCTGATCGTCGCGCCGACCCGCGAACTGGCGCTTCAGGTCCATCGCGAGCTTGCCTGGCTTTATCAGCATGCGGATGCACGTGTCGTTTCCTGCGTCGGCGGCATGGATCCGCGCCGCGAGCAGCGCGAACTGGCCGCGGGCGCGCATATCGTGGTGGGCACGCCGGGGCGGCTCTGCGATCATCTGCGGCGCGGTCGTCTCGACGTTTCGGAATTGAAGGCGATCGTACTCGACGAGGCCGACGAGATGCTCGATCTCGGCTTTCGCGAGGACATGGAATTCATCCTGCAGGCGACGCCGGAAGATCGCCGCACGCTGCTGTTTTCCGCGACGTTGCCGCGCGGCATCGTGGCGCTGGCGAAGGAATATCAGCAGGAGGCCTTTCGCGTCGAAGTTGCGGGCGACGAGGGCGGCCATGCCGATATCGAGTACCGCGCGATCCGGATAACGGCTGGCGATGTCGAGCACGCGGTCGTCAACATTCTGCGATTCTACGAATCGCCGAGCGCGCTGGTGTTTTGCAACACGCGGGAAGCCGTCCGGCATCTGCAGGCGACGCTGCTGGAACGCGGTTTCTCGGTCGTCGCGCTGTCGGGTGAACTGACCCAGAACGAGCGAACGATGGCGCTGCAGGCCCTGCGTGACGGCCGTGCCCGCGTCTGCGTCGCTACCGACGTGGCGGCGCGCGGCATCGACCTGCCGAACCTCGATCTCGTCATCCACGCCGATCTTCCAAATGATCCGGAAGTGATGCAGCACCGTTCGGGGCGCACCGGGCGCGCCGGCCGCAAGGGCGTCAGCGTTCTGCTGGTCCCGCCGGCGCGGCGACGGCGCGCCGAAATGTTGCTCAAGCTGGCCGGCACTGATGCTCTATGGGGTGTGGCGCCGGAGCCGGATGAAATCCGCAAGCTCGATCACGAGCGCCTGCTGAAGGACGAACTGTTCGCGGCGGAGACGACGCCCGAGGATCAGACGCTGGCGCAGGCGCTGCTCGCCGAGCGTTCGGCGGAAGAAATCGCGGCGGCGCTGGCGCGGTTTTATCGTGCGCGGCTCCCGTCGCCCGAGGACATCGTCGATCCCGGCGAGGACCGCGTCAAGTCGAGGGCTGAACGCGCGCGGGAGCGGGCCGATCGGGAAGCAGGACGAGGATCGAAGCCTGCAAGATCCTCCGCGCGTCACGGCATGGCGGAGGACAGCGTGTGGTTCAGCGCTGCGATCGGACGCCGGAAGAACGCCGAAGCGCGCTGGTTGTTGCCGATGCTCTGCCGTCGCGGCAGCATCAAGAAGGAAGACATCGGCACCATCCGCATTCTCGACACCACCACCGAGTTCGAGATTTCCGCCCGCGTGGCCAGCCGCTTCGCCGCCAGAATCCGCCGTCCCGACAAGGAAGACAGCATCCGTATCGAGGCGCTCGCAGGCGTCCCGCCGCGCGAGGAAGCCCGCGCGCCGGAGTGGACACCGAAGCCGCACGGCAAAGCCGCAAGGCCCCCTGACAGGGCAGGGTTTGACAAGAAAGCCCGTTACGATACGAAGAAATCGCATCGGGACAGACCGGCTCACCCCGGGAAGCCGCGGCACGAAAACGAGGCGCCTGCTAAGGTCGCCTTCGCAAAGAAGAAAAAGAAGAAGTTTCGCGATTGATAGGTCTGTAACATGGCTACCTTCCCGACCTCGACCACCGTCCTCGACTCCATCCTGTTCCGCGACGCGTTCGGAACTGCGGCGATGCGTGACGTGTTTTCGGATTTCAGCCTGGTCTCCCGCTACGCTGAGGTCGAGATCGCGCTGGCAAAGGCCGAGGCGCGCTGCGGCGTGATTCCGGCGGACGCGGCCGACGAGATCGCGAAGCGGACGGACGTTTCGGGGCTGGATTTCGACCTGCTTCGCCAGGAGACCGATATCGTCGGCTATCCAATCCTGCCGCTGGTGCACCAGATGGTGAAACAGTGCGGCGACGCCGGGCGCTACGTGCATTGGGGCGCGACCACGCAGGACATCATGGATACCGCCGTGATCCTGCAGGTCCGCGCCGGTCTTGAAATCATCGAAGCCGACATCGCGGCGCTGCGCGGCATCCTTGCCGACCTCTCGAAGCGTTATCGCGATACGCCGATGGCGGGCCGCACCCACCTGCAGCAGGCGTTGCCGGTAACGTTCGGCTACAAGACCGCGATCTGGCTTGCGATGTTCGACCGTCATGCGGAGCGGCTCGCGCAATTGAAGCCGCGCGTCCTCGTCGGCCAGTTCGCAGGCGCCGCCGGCACGCTGGCTTCCCTTGGCGACAAGGGGTTTGAGGTCCAGACGGCGCTATGCGAGGAACTCGGGCTCGGCGTGCCTGTCTCCACCTGGCATGTCGCGCGCGACGGGCTGGCGGAAGCGATCAATTTCCTGGCCGTCGTCACCGGCTCGCTCGGCAAGGTCGCGCTCGACATCATGGTGATGGCCTCGACCGAATTCGGCGAAGTCTACGAGCCCTTCGTCAAGGGCCGTGGCGCATCCTCGACCATGCCGCAGAAGCGCAATCCGATTTCGTCGGAACTGATGCTGGCGGCGGCCAAGGGCGTGCGGCAGCATGCTGGCCTGATGCTGGATGCGATGGTGCAGGATTTCGAGCGTGCGACCGGACCCTGGCACGCGGAATGGATGGCGATCCCCGAAAGCTTCGTGCTGGCCGCGGGCAGTCTGCACCAGGCAAAATTCGCACTCGGCGGGCTCATCGTCGACGAGAAGAAGATGGCGGAGAATCTCGACATCAGCCGTGGACTGATCGTCGCCGAAGCCGTGATGATGGGGCTGGCGCCCGATCTCGGCCGCCAGGAGGCGCATGACGTCGTCTACGACGCCTGTCGCGTCGCCAACGAAAAGGGCATAACGCTGGCGGATGCGCTGTCGGCGGACCCGCGGGTCTCTGCGCGCATCGATCGTGCGACGATCGATCGGCTGACGTCGCCGCGGAATTATCTCGGCCTCGCGCCCCAGATGGTGGACCGGGTGATTGCGTCCTCGGGACGTTGAGAAGTCCGGCCGGGTCGCCTATCTCTGTACGAACGATTGTTTTTGAGGACCTGCCATGACCGCACACCAGCGCAACGTCTCCGCCTCGATCGATCCCGTGAAACTCGACCGCCTCGCCGAAGTCGCCGTCAAGGTCGGCCTGCGGCTGCAGCCGGGTCAGGATCTGCTGCTGACCGCGCCCTCGGTCGCACTGCCGCTGGTGCGCCGGATCGCCGAGCATGCCTACAAGGCTGGCGCGGGCATTGTGACGCCGTTCTTCTCGGACGAAGAGATCACGCTGTCGCGCTACCGCTACGGCCACGATGCGAGCTTCGATCGTGCCGCGAACTGGCTCTATGAAGGCATGGCCAAGGCATTCTCAAACAACACCGCGCGGCTCGCGATCGTCGGCGACAATCCGATGCTGCTGTCGGGCGAGGATCCTGCGAAAGTCGCGCGCGCCAGCAAGGCGAATTCGATCGCCTATCAGCCGGCGCTGGAGAAGATCGTCACTTTCGAAACCAACTGGAACATCATTGCCTATCCGAGCGCGTCGTGGGCCAAGCTGGTTTTCCCCGACGTTCCCGAGGACGTCGCGGTGGCGAAACTGGCGGATGCGATCTTTGCGGCCTCGCGGGTGGATCAGGACGGCGCCGTCGCTGCGTGGGAGAAGCACAACGCGGTGTTGCGCGAGCGCACCGACTGGCTCAATGGCCAGCGGTTCCACGCGCTGAAATATTCCGGCCCCGGCACCGATCTGACGATCGGTCTCGCCGACGGCCATGAATGGGAAGGCGGCGCCTCGACCGCGAAGAACGGCATCACCTGCAATGCCAACATTCCGACCGAGGAAGTGTTCACCACGCCGCATTGCCGACGGGTGAGCGGGCATGTCGTCTCCTCCAAGCCGCTGTCCTATCAGGGCACGCTGATCGACAACATCCAGGTGAAGTTCGAGGAAGGCCGCATCGTCGAAGCGAAGGCCTCGCGCGGCGAGGAAGTGCTGAAGAAGGTGCTCGAGACCGACGAGGGCGCGGCGCGCCTCGGCGAAGTGGCGCTGGTGCCGCATTCCTCGCCGATCTCCAAGAGCGGACTGCTGTTCTTCAACACGCTGTTCGACGAGAACGCCGCCTCCCACATCGCGCTCGGCCAGTGCTATTCGAAGTGCTTTGTCGGCGGAGACAAGCTGACGCCGCAGCAGATCGCCGAGCAGGGCGGCAACAAGAGCCTCATTCACATCGACTGGATGATCGGCTCGGCCGAAACCGATATCGACGGCATCCACGCCGATGGGCGCAGCGTCCCGGTCATGCGCAAGGGCGAGTGGGCGTGAGGGGATTCCTCACGGCCCACCATCGTCAATCCAGCTTGAGCTTGTAGAAGTCCGTTGCGGTCTTCGAGAACAGCGCGGTCTTCTCGGCCTCGCTGTATTGCGCCGCCAGCCGCTTGAAGGCGTTGAAGATCACCTGATAGCTGCACTGGCCTTTGTCCGGCGGGAAATTGCTTTCAAACATGCATCGGTTCGGCCCGAAGGCTTCGATGCAGGCTTCGATATAAGGCCGCCACGCGGCTGCGGCTTCTTCGGATGAAGGCGGCTTCGGCCGCAGGTGGAAGTCGTAGCCGAGCAGGCACATCGCGAGCCCGCCGAGTTTGACGACGACGTTTTCGCATCGCGCGATCTCGCGGATCGACGCCTTCCATTCCGGGAAGACTTCCTCGCGCCGGCCGGCAAAGCGGCCGACGCCGACCGGGCCGCCGCAATGATCCAGCACGATCCTCGTCTCCGGAAACGTCCGGGCGAGATCGGTGAGTTCGCCGATCTGCGGATGGAACAGCCAGGCGTCGAAGCTCAGGCCGAGCGGGGCGAGGCAGGCAAAGCCCTTGCGGAAGGTGGCGTCGAGCAGCAGGCCTTTCGGTCGCGATGCGTACATGCCGGCGACGTCAGGATCGGCGTCCCAGGCGGAAGAATGGCGGATGCCGCGGAAGCGCCCGTTGCCGGCGGCAATCTCCGCCTCCAGCACCGCTTTCGCACCGTCACCGAGCAGCAGGTTGACATGGCTGACGATGCCGGCGCACATCGCGCCCTTGCCGTAGCCGCCGCTGGCCGACATCGCCGCGACGCCGTTGGCGAACTCGACTTCGCCGACGGGACGGAACGCCTCGGGTCCGTTGGCGCGGTACATCGAGCGGCAGTCAACATAGACGGTCGCGACGATGTTGTGGCCGGACGCCATGTCGGCCGCCATCTCCTCGATCATGTAGCGCTGCCCGCCGCGTTCCCAGAGGTGATGATGCGGATCGACAATCGGTCGTGCCGGATCGATGATCTCCTCGGTGTATTGCGCCAGCCAGTCTTCGCGCGGGTTGGCAAAAAGCCCGCTGCTGGTGAACGGCACGGTGCTGACAGCCATTTGTTTCTCCCTTTGCTATTGTTTTATGCTTGTGTTCCTCGTCATTGCGCGGAACGAGGCGACGAAAAATCCAGACTTCTACTTCGCGAAGCATGGATTGCTTCGTCGTTGTGCTCCTCGCAATGCGTTGATGGAATTAGGCCCCGCCTCAAACCCCATCGAGAATAATGACCGTCGGCGTGCCCGGCAGCGTCTCGCGCGATATCTTCAGCGTGCGTTCGCTCCGCTGGTCGATGGTGAACTGCTGGCCGATCAGGCGCATGAATTCGTCGAGCGGAGTGGCAAAACGGTGCATCGGCAGCACCACCGAGGCGCGCAGCCGCTTGGTGATCTCGGAGACGCCGTCGAGCGACATCGTATAGGTGCCGTCGATCGGCACCATCACGATGTCGAGCCGGCCGATCGCCGCGAAATGCGACTCGTCGAGCTTGTGGTGGAGATGACCGAGATGGCCGATGCAGAGACCGGCGACCTCGAAAATGAAGATCGAGTTACCGTCCCTGATCATTCCTCCGCCGCCGTCGTCGCCATAGTAGCGGCGGATATCGGTGGTCACGTTGCGGATGTAGACGTCGCCGACGCGCTTCGAAACCAGCGCCGGTTGCCCGTTTTCGCCCCAGCCGTGCAGGACGTGCGTAATCTTGGGATCGGGAAACAGCGTGTAGTGGGTCGAGTGCGCCCGGTTCATGGTGACGACGTCGGGCAGCCGTCCGGTCCGGTAGACGCCGTTGAAATCGGTCCCGATCCGCACGCCTTCGGGCGTGTCGAGATAATAGGTGGAATGCCCGACATAGGTGATCGCGACTTCCTGAAGCTTGGTCGCGACACGCTGCAGGCTGACCGGTATCGCGCGCGGCGGCGCGTTGGCCATCGCAAGGCACTCGCTTCGGAGTGGCTGCTGGGCGGCCGCTGGCAACACCAGCGAGCCGAGTAAGGCGAGGGCAACAGCAAGGGATCGCAACATGGCATGACCCATCCACGGCAATGGCCGCAGGCGGTACTGTATCGCCGAATTTTCGGCCCGTCATGATGACATTCGCGCACAGCCGCATTCGCCGGGGCTGCTTCATTCGCGGGCAGTCATGCCATACTGTGAAATTCCACCAGGGGAGGCCACATTGTCCGATAGAGCCACCGCCGCGTCACGCGCGCCATCGTCGAAACGCCTGGAACCGCTGCGGCAGGTCGACGCCGGCGTTCTCAACATTGCCTACTACGAGGCAGGACCCGCCGACGGCACGCCCGTGATGCTGATGCACGGCTTTCCCTACGACATTCACTCCTATGTCGACGTCGCGCCGCAACTGGCCGCGCAGGGCTGCCGCGTCATCGTTCCCTATCTGCGCGGCTACGGTCCGACGCGGTTTCGCGATTCCAGAACGCCGCGCTCAGGCGAGCAGGCGGCCATGGGCGCGGACATGATGGCGCTGATGGATGCGCTCGGTATCAAGCGTGCGGTGTTCGCGGGCTATGACTGGGGTGGCCGCGCAGCCTGCGTCGGCGCGGCGTTATGGCCGGAGCGCTGCATCGGGCTCGTCAGCGTCAATTCCTATCTGATCCAGGATATCGCCAACGCCATGGTGCCGCAGCAGCCTGAGCGCGAGCTCGCGCTGTGGTACCAGTATTACTTTCAACTCGAACGCGGCCGCGCCGGCCTTGCCGCCAACCGGCATGAGATCGCAAAGATATTGTGGTCGCAATGGTCGCCGAACTGGCATTTCGACGATGCCTGTTTCGCGCGCACGGCGGCGGCCTTCGACAACCCCGACTACGTCGACGTGGTGATTCACAGCTATCGCCACCGCTTCGGCATGGCCGAAGGCGACCCGCAATATGCCGAGATCCAGTGCCGGCTGGCGGCGCTGCCCGTCATCACGGTGCCGACGATCACCATGGACGGCGCGGGCGATGGCGTTATCGCCGCGACCGACGGGAAGGCCAGCGCGCCGAAATTCGCCGCCCGTCGCGGCCATCGCGTTATCCCGGTCGCCGGCCATAACCTTCCGCAGGAGGAGCCGGAAGCTTTCGCCGCGGCAGTGATGGAATTGATCAGGGCGTAGGTCGACTCTGCCGCATGGCAAGCCGATCCGAAAACGCCATCGTCGCCGCGTAAGTCCAGCGACTAGGCCGATGCGCAGTTTCGTTTAGTTCGTCATGCCCGGCCTTGTGCCGGGTATCCACGTCCTTCGGCTCTCCAGGGAGTAGGCGTGGATGGCCGGGACAAGCCCGGCCATGACGAAAGAGGGGGCCTTAATCCCGCCGCGGGCTGATCTTCCACGTTGCGGCGAGAATTGCCGCGGTCATCGCCCCGCTGATTACGGCCGCAATCGGGATGGTGACGGCCAGCGCAGCCGTGGCCGCCCAGCCGATCGAGCAGAACGCTTCCGCAAATGTCGCGAGCCGCGACGAAGTCTGGCGGCGGCGAAACTGGCTGCGCTTGGCCTGGACTCGAAACCAGAGCTGGATCGCGGCGGCGGAAATCGTTGCGACGATGACGCCGAGCGCGGTGATCGCCGCCTGCGTGATCGATGCAAAGGCCAGCGCGGCGATCAGCGGCGCGAAGATCGCGGCGATCACGATCAGCACGACCTCGACCTTGGCGCGGGTGACGCGCGACGGCGGCAGTGGCGCGGTCGCGACCAGATCGGCGGCGTCCTCGCCCGAAATCGTGAGCCAGGCGAGACCGCCGGCGAGTTGGCCGGCCGCCATCACGATCACGGGCGTGACCAGCACGATCGCGCCCGAGCTATCCGAAAAACTTCGCCACAGCATCAGCGCCGGCGGAACCAGATAGAGAAGCTGCATCAGGCTCTGCGACACCAGCCACGGGTCGCGCCGCAGCAGCAGCAATTCCTTGGCGCGCAACGTCTGCTGCCGTGACCCGCCGCGAAACGCGGTCGCTCTTGCCCCGGGTCGGGTGGGCCGCGCCGTGGCCGCAACGCTGACGACGGTACCGGCAAACCGCGGCGAGAAGATCGCCATCACGAGGCCCAGCGACACGAGCCCGCCGGCCACCAGCAGCGCAAGCACGGTGCCATCGCCGATTGCGGCCCGCGCGGGCCACCACAGGGGACTGTCGAGTCCGGGCGCATAGGCCGCCGCCGCGTCCGACGTCAGCACCGCAAAGCGCGACAGCGTGCCGTAGGAGAGGATCGCCGCAATCTGGAGCGCGATGATGAAGCCGGCGCCGATGACGGCAGCCACGATCTGTGCCACCATGCGTTCGGCTGGGGCCGATCAAGCGAAACAGCACTACCGTGATTGCAATCGCAACAGCTGCGGCGGTGAGGCCGACGGCAATGACGACGCCGAACGCGGAGAGCCAGCGCAGGCCGCCGCCGAAGGCGAGAACATCGACGAAGGGCGTGGACAGCAACAGCGCCATCCCCGTGACCGACAGCGCGATCGCCACGATCCGCACCGAGAACACGTTGGCGAGATTCGCCGGCGACGACATGATGAGGTCGAGGTCGGCGCGGGCGTAAAACACCCGCGTCACCGATTCGATGGCCTGCGACAGCATCAGCGCCCAGGCGAGGAAGATGGTCGCGGTGATGACGATCAACTCGGGCTTGCCGAGAGGTAGCGCCAGGTCGGCGAAGCGGCCGATCACGGCATAGGCGGGCAGGTGCATGATGGCGGCGAACACGACCAGCGCGATGATGGCGCGCTTTCGTCTGCCGCGGCTGCCGGTCATCATCGCCAGCCACTCGCGCCAGGCCAGACGAATTTCGTGCCGGGCAAACCAGGCGAGCGCCGCGGTCGAGTTCATGCGGCTGCCGCCTGCGCGTCGACCAGTGCGATAAACATGTCTTCGAGGCTGGTGTCGTTGCGCCCGTTCTGCTGGCGCAGCTCGGTGAGCGTTCCTTCGGCGACGAGGCGACCGGCGGCGATGACGCCGATGCGGTCGGCCATTCGCTCGGCGACTTCCAGGATATGTGTCGTCATGATCACGGTGCAGCCGGAACGGACGCGCTCGCTGAGCAATCCCTTGACGTGACGCGCCGACAGCGCGTCGAGGCCGGTGAGCGGTTCGTCCAGGATGATCAGCCGCGGGTCGTGGACCAGCGCACCGGCCAGCGCAACCTTCTGCCGCATGCCCTTGGAAAATCCCTCGCAGCGTTCATGCAGATGCGGTTCGAGCCCGAGCGATGCGAGAAGCGCGTGCGCGGCGGGTGCGGATACCGCGGGATCGATGCCCCAGAGGCCGGCGACAAATTCGAGATACTCCAGCGGCGTCAGCTTGTCATAGATCATCGGCTCGTCGGAGACCCAGGCCATGATCTGCTTGGCGGCGACGGGATCGGCGAGCGCATCGACACCCAATATAGAGACGGAGCCGGCGTCGGGCCGCAACAGGCCGGCGACCATGCGCAAGGTCGTGGTCTTGCCGGCGCCATTGGGGCCGAGCAGGGCATAGAACTCGCCGGTGCGAACGGTCAGGTCGAGCGCATCGACCGCGGGACGGTCAAAACGCTTCGTTAACCCTCGCACTTCGAGCGCCGATACATCTGATTGCATGATAGCGGGACGATCCGGTTTCGCTTCGTCGTTGCCGGAACATGGACCGAAAGACTTTCGGCACGGTGAATCAGGCGATCCAAATCGTGCCGAACCCCGCAACTTCCCGGGCTGCGGCAATTCTGCGCAATTCTTAACAACGCGATGGTGAGCGCTTTATTGACAGCGGTCGGCGCTTTGGGCTCTATGCAACACAGGGACATATGCCCGCTGTTGGCGCGTTGCATGCCAGATAGCGTGTAGACACAAGATGCGAACGAGGCGGTCAAAGAACCGCCCGGCATCGGGGAGGGAATGATGCTGGACTTCGTTCAGCAGCTGGTGAGTGGCATCGCGCTCGGCTGCGTCTATGGGCTGATCGCGCTCGGCTTCGTGCTGGTTTACAAGGCAACCGAGGTCGTCAACTTCGCCCAGGGCGATTTGATGATGCTGGGCGGATTCTTCGCCTTTACCTTCATCGGCATGATCGGTCTCAACTACTGGCTCGGATTCGCCGGTGCGATCATCGCAATGGCGGCGTTTGGCATGCTGGCCGAACGCGTCGTGGTGCGCCCGATCCTAGGCTATCCGCAGTTTTCCATCATCATGGCGACGATCGGGCTCGGATATTTCCTGCGCTCCGTGGTCGGCATGATCTGGGGCACCGACGATTTCAAGATCGATACGCCGTTCAGCCAGGGCGTGCTGCGGATCGGCTCGCTGGTACTGGCCTATGACAAGCTGTCGGTGATCGCCGCGACCATCATCCTTTGCGCGCTGCTGTATCTGTTCTTCAACCGCACCACGCTCGGCACCGCGATGCGCGCCAGCTCGGAGAACATGCTGGCTGCCTACTACATGGGCATTCCGGTGAAGCGCGTGGTGTCGATCGTCTGGGCGATCAGCGCGGCGGTCGCGACCGCGGCCGGCGTGCTGCTGGCGCCGATTACATTCATTCATTCCAATGTCGGCCTCGTGCTGGGGCTCAAGGCATTTCCGGCCGCCGTGCTCGGCGGCTTCGGCTCGATACCTGGCGCCGTGGTCGGCGGCGTGCTGATTGGCGTGATCGAGAGCATGGCCGGCTTCTACCTGCCTCAGGGCTGGAAGGACGTCGCGCCCTACCTTGTGCTCCTGGTGGTGCTGCTGCTCAAACCCGAGGGCCTGTTCGGCATTCATACGCGGAAGAAGGTCTAATGCGGTTCCTGTTCAAGACCGATTACGAAGACGACATCAAGCTGTTTCCGCACAGCGGCTACATCGTCCCATACGGCATCCTGCTGGCGTTTCTGGCGGTCGCGCCGTTCGTGCTTTCCAGCTATCTGGTCAGCCAATTGGTATTCGTCTGCATCTATGCCACGGTCGGTGTCGGGCTGATGATCCTCACCGGCTTCACCGGGCAGGCATCGCTCGGGCACGCAGCCTTTCTGGCGATCGGCGCCTACACGGCGGCCTATCTGCAGCAGTACAACGTGCCGTTCCTCGTCTATTTCCTGGCTGGTGGCCTGCTCACCGGCGCGGTCGGCGCACTCGTTGGATTTCCGGCGTTGCGGCTGCAGGGCATCTACCTTGTCATCGCCACGATTTCCTTTGCCTTCATCGTCGAGGAAGTGCTGGCGCGCTGGGAAAGCGTGACCCATGGCAACGAGGGCATGCGCGTCAAGACCCTGAGCCTGTTCGGGCAGGCGGTGCCGCAAAACGGACCGACCTTCTATTTCCTGTGCCTGGGCGTGCTGATCCTGACTATTATCGGCACTCTCAATCTGCTGCGCTCGCCCACCGGGCGTGCCTTTGTCGCGATCCGCGACAGCGAAACCGCGGCGCGCAGCATGGGCGTCAACGTCTCGCTCTACAAGGTGAAGTCGTTTGCGATCAGCGCGGCGATCACGGGATTCGCCGGCGTTCTGTTTGCGCACAAGCTTTCCTTCATCAGCCCCGAAATGTTCACGCTGCAGCTCTCGATCGAGTTCATCATCGTGATCCTGATCGGCGGCACCTTCAGCCTGCACGGCGCGGTGCTGGGCGCCATCTTCCTGGTCATGATCGACCCGTTCCTGACGTACCTGAAGGACGATCTGCCCGGCATCATTGCGGGCATCGCCGCGGCGTTCGGCGCGGGCCAGGCGACAGCTGCGAACATTCAGAGCAACGTCGCCGCCGTAGCATCCGCCAACGGACTCAAGGGCGCGATCTACGGTGTGATTATCGTGCTGTTCGTGCTGTTCGAGCCGCTCGGCCTCTACGGGCGCTGGCTGAAGATCAAGCTCTTCTTCCAGCTATTCCCGCTCTACAAGCGCGCCACCTTCAAGCGTCAGAAAATCTACGTGAAATCGGAGCGGAACCGATGACATACTTCCGTGCGGACAATCTCTCCCTGCACTTCGGCGGCCTGAAGGCGGTCGATTCGGTCAGCTTCGCGGTGGAGAAGGGCGAGATCCTCTCCATCATCGGCCCCAATGGCGCCGGCAAGAGCTCGATCTTCAACCTGATCTCGCGGATCTACCCGCCGACCTCGGGCAAGATCTTCTTCGAGGACCAGGACATCACGGAGCAGCCGGCCTACGACATTGCCGGCCTCGGCATCGCCCGCACGTTCCAGAACATCGAACTGTTCGAGAATGCGACGATGCTGAGCAACCTCCTGGTCGGCCGGCATCGCCATTCCACCACGCAGCTGTGGCAGGAATTGCTGTTCCTGCCGAGCGTGCGCGCGCGCGAAAAGGCGCACCGCCGCAGTGTCGAACAGGTGATCGAGTTCCTGGATCTCGAAGTCTATCGCGACAAGCTGATCTCGGGGCTGCCCTACGGCGTCCGCAAGGTGATCGAGCTCGCGCGCGCGCTCTGCTCGGAGCCGAAGCTGATTCTGCTCGACGAACCGTCGTCCGGATTGAACGTCGAGGAGACCGGCGACATGTCGTTCTGGATCCGCGACCTGAAGACCGACCTCGGCATTACCGTGCTCATGGTCGAACACGACATGTCGCTGGTAAACCGCGTCTCCGATCGCGTGATCGCGCTCAACTACGGCCGGGTGATCGCGATGGGCTCGCCTTCCGAGGTGCAGCGCCATCCCGACGTTGTCGCTGCCTATCTCGGCGCATGAGGACGATGGCATGAGCGGTTCCGACATCATTCTCAAGCTCAGCAATATCGAGAGCTATTACGGGCCGATTCAGGCCATCAGGGGCATCAGCCTCGAGGTGCCACGCGGCCAGATCGTCACGCTGCTCGGCGCCAACGGCGCCGGCAAGACCACGGTGCTCAAGACCATCTCAGGCATTCTCGATCCCCAGAAGGGCTCGATCGAATTCCTGGGCAAATCGATCCAGCGCGTCGAAGCCGACAGGATCGTGCGGCTCGGGTTGAGCCACGTGCCCGAGGGGCGCGAGGTGTTCCCGTTTCTCACCGTGCGCGAAAACCTGATGATGGGCGCCTATCCGCGCAAGGATCGCGACGCCGTCGCCGAAGATCTCGAGCGCGTGTATGGCTATTTCCCGCGGCTGAAGGAGCGTATCAACCAGCCCGCGGGGCAGCTCTCCGGCGGCGAACAGCAGATGCTGGCGATCGGGCGGGCGCTGATGAACCGGCCGACCTTGCTGCTGCTGGACGAGCCGTCGCTCGGGCTGTCGCCGATCCTGGTCAAGGAGATATTCACCATCATCAAGCGCGTTAACGAAGAGCAGGGCATGTCGATCCTGCTGGTCGAGCAGAACGCCAAGGTGGCGCTGGAGACCGCGCATTATGGTTACGTGCTGGAAATTGGCCGGGTGGTCATGAACGACACCTGCGAGCGGCTGATGAATTCCAAGGATATCCAGGAATTCTATCTCGGCGCCAAGGAAGAGGGCGCCCGCGGCGAACGGCGCTGGAAAAAGAAGAAGACCTGGCGATAAAGGTCGCACCCAAGAGCATAGCGTTAATGGCGAGTTGGAGCTAAATTCAGGCCCTGCTTCGAGAAAACAGACCGGCCGCCAAGGCCGGCGCCAGAGGCGGGCCCTAAGAGGGAGGAAGACGTATGGCCAGACCGGCAGTGCTGACGGTCGCCGACACGATCGCGAGAAGCTTTCTGCGTTCCGTGGAAACCCGGGGCGACCGGCCGGCAATCCGCGAGAAGAAATTCGGCATCTGGCACCCGACCAGCTGGCGCGAATGGCTGCAGATATCCAAGGATATCGCCTACGCGCTTCATGCCACCGGCTTCCAGCCGGGCGACGTCGCCTCGATCATCGCCAATGCCGTGCCGGAGTGGGTCTATGCCGACATGGGCATCCTCTGTGCCGGCGGCGTTTCGTCCGGGATCTATCCGACCGACTCCTCGTCGCAGGTCGAGTATTTGATCAACGACTCTTCGACCAGGGTAATCTTCGCCGAGGACGAAGAGCAACTCGACAAGATCCTGGCGTGCCGTTCGCGTTGCCCGACCCTGCAGAAGATCGTCGTGTTCGACATGGAAGGCCTCAACGCCTTCAGCGACCCGATGGTGCTGTCATTGGCGGAGTTCATGGCGCTCGGACGCAATCACGCCCAGGGACGGGAAGAGTTGTGGGACGAGATGATCGGAAGCCGCACGGCCGACGACCTCGCCATCCTCGTCTACACATCCGGCACCACGGGCCCGCCCAAGGGCGCGATGCATTCCAATCGCAGCGTGACGCACCAGATGCGCCATGCCAACGACCTGTTTCCTTCCACCGACCATGAAGAGCGGCTGGTGTTCCTGCCGCTCTGCCATGTCGCGGAGCGGGTCGGCGGCTATTACATTTCGCTGGCGCTGGGATCGGTGATGAACTTCGCCGAAAGCCCCGAGACCGTTCCGGACAATCTGCGCGAAGTGCAACCTACCGCGTTCCTGGCGGTGCCACGGGTCTGGGAGAAGTTCTATTCCGGAATCACGATCGCCCTGAAGGACGCGACCTCATTCCAGAACTGGATGTACCGCAACGCGCTCGCCATCGGCAATCGCGTCACCGAGTACAAGCTGCAGGGCGAAACGCCGCCGCTGCCGCTGCGGCTCGCCAACAGCGCCGCCTACTATCTCGTCTTCCGCAACATCCGCCGCATGCTCGGGCTCGACCGCTGCCGGCTGGCCTTCACGGGCGCTGCGCCGATCGCGCCGGACCTGATCCGCTGGTATCTCGCGCTCGGCATCGACATGCGCGAGGTCTACGGCCAGACCGAGAATTGTGGCGTCGCCACCGTGATGCCGCCCGACCGGGTCAAGCTCGGTTCGGTCGGCAAGGCCGCTCCCTGGGGCGAGGTCATGATCTCGCCGCAGGGTGAAATCCTGATCCGCGGCGATTTCCTGTTCTCGGGCTATCTGAACCAGCCGGAGAAGACCGCCGAGACCATCGACGCCAAGGGATGGCTGCACACCGGCGACGTCGGCTCGATCGATAATGAGGGCTTCGTCAAGATCACCGACCGGATGAAGGACATCATCATCACCTCCGGCGGCAAGAACATCACGCCGTCGGAAATCGAGAACCAGCTGAAGTTCTCGCCCTATATCTCCGACGCCGTGGTGATCGGCGACAAGCGGCCGTATCTGACGTGCCTGCTGATGATCGACCAGGAGAATGTCGAGAAGTTCGCGCAGGACCACGACATTCCGTTCACCAACTACGCGAGTCTTTGTCGCGCGCCCGAGATCCAGGACCTGATCCAGCGTGAGATCGAGGCGGTGAACGTCAACTTTGCGCGCGTCGAGACCATCAAGAAGTTCTTCCTGATCGAGCGCCAGCTGACGCCCGAAGACGAGGAACTGACGCCGACCATGAAGCTGAAGCGCAGCTTCGTGAACAAGCGCTACGCGGCCGAGATCGACGCCATGTATGGCGAACGGGCGGTGGCGTAGCCAGCGGGACTTGAACTGGAAGTTTTCGAACGGAGCTTTTTGGAAAACGCGAAGGATCGAGAAGGCCCTACCCTTCGCTCAACACGGGCCATCGAAGAGGAGACTGCAATGTCGAAATCGTTCAAGGCGTTCGGCCTTGCGGTCAGCGCCCTTGCGCTGACCCAGCTGCCGGCCGCCGCCCAGACCAAGGTTACCAATGAAGGCATCTCGGCGTCCGAGATCGTCATCGGCACCCATCAGGACCTGTCCGGCCCGATCAAGGTCTGGGGCGTTCCGGTTTCCAACGGCATGAAGATGGCGGTCGAGGAGATCAACGCCGCCGGCGGCATCCACGGCCGCAAGATCAAGATGATCCTCGAAGACAACGGCTACGATCCGAAGAAGGCGGTGCTGGCCTCGCAGAAGATGGTCGAGCGCGACAAGATCTTCGCCATGATCGGCCCGATGGGGTCGCCCACCGTGCTGGCCGCACAGGACATCCTGTTCGATGCCGGCGTGTTCCAGCTGTTCCCGCTGACGGCTGCCGAGTTCACCTTCAAGTTCGATCCGGCCAAGCCGCAGGAGCGCCTGAAGTTCAACAACCTGCTGCCCTACGTCGAGAGCACGCGCGCCGCGGTGAAGTACATGATGGAGGCGAAAGGCTTCAAGAAGCCCTGCATCATGAACCAGGACGACGAGTACGGAAAGAACGTGCTCGACGGCTTCAACCAGCAGTTGGCCGCAATGAAGGTGACGCCGGCGTCGGTGACCAGCTACAAGCGTGGCGCATCCGATTTCAGTGCCCAGATCGCCAAGATGAAGGCCGACGGCTGCGACATGGTCGTGCTCGGCACGGTCATTCGCGAAACCATCGGCGCGATGGGCGAAGCCAAGAAGCTCGGCTGGGACGTCACCTTCCTCGGCGCCACGCCGACCAACGTGCTGGAGGTCCCGGCGCTCGGCAAGGAAGCAGTCGAAGGGCTCTATGCGGCCTCCGGCTTCGAAATCCCCTACGAAGACACCGCCAAGGGCAAGGTCAAGGACTGGCTGACCAACTACAAGAAGATGTTCGGCACCGACGCCAACACGCAGGCGATCATCGGCTACAATTCCGTGATGACCTTTGCCTTCTATGCCCAGAAAGCCGGCAAGGACTTGACCGGGCAGAAGCTGATGGACTCGCTTGAATCTGGCGAGAAGTTCCTCGACATCTTCAACTCGCCGCCGACCAAGTTCTCCAAGACCGACCATCTGGCCAACACCATTACCCAGGTGCAGCAGGTCAAGAATGGCCGCTGGGTGCTGGTCAAGGAAGGCCTGATGTTCTGAGGGAGCCATTGCTCCGTCGCGAAGGCCAACGCCAGCGACTGAAATGACAAAGGGCTGCGCGAGATGATCGCGCAGCCCTTTTTGTCGCATCGTCATTCCGGGGCGACGCAAAGCGTCGAACCCGGAATCTCGAGATTCCGGGTCTGGTGCTTGCGCACCATCCCGGAATGACAGTCGTTGCTACTTCGGCCGGATCGCGTCTGCCGTGCCTTGGATGAAAGCCTGGATCTTCACCACGTCGGCTTCCGTCAGCTTGCCGGTGAAATCAGGCATGCCCTGGTCGCGGAACGGCCCCTTGAACACGAAGTCCTTGAGGTTGGCGATCGTCTCGGTCGGGACGTAGCCGAGGTTCCTGACGTTGCCGCCCTTGTCGACGCCGGGCACGCCATGGCATTGCGCGCAGGCGGCGACGTAGATCGCGGTGCCCTCAGGGACGTCCTTGGGATCGTACTTCACGCCTTTCAGCAGCCCTTCGGTCTGGTACTTCACGAAGGCGGGTAGCGGCGCCTTGCCGCCAACTGCAAACGTGTAGACCGTGCCGGGGCTTTGCAACTCGGTGGCGCGCTGCGAAATTCCGAACACGCCGCCCCAGCCGACGGCGATCGAAACATATTGCTGGCCATCGAGCATGTAGGTGGCGGCGGCCGCGACCACGCCGGATCCTGTTGGCGACTCCCAGAGCTTTTCACCTGTAGTGGCATTGTAGGCGACGAAGCGGCCGTCCGCCGTGCCCTGGAACACCAGGTTGCCGGCCGTCGTGAGTGTGCCGCCATTCCATGGCGCCACGTGCTCGACGCGCCAGGCCTCTTTCTGCTTGACGGGGTCCCACGCCAGCAACCGGCCGAACGCCGGATTCTTCGGCGGCTCACCGTTCAGCACGAAGCCGACATTCCAGCCCGCCGCAGCGGCGAATTTCCCGGGTGTCGCGGCGTTGTGCGTCAGGGCCTTTTCCGGCGTGAGGTTGAGCGGAACGCCCTGCGCCGGCAGGTACACCAGGCCGGTCTGCGGATTGAACGACATCGGGTGCCAGTTGTGGGCCCCGAACGGGCCGGGGATGCTGTCATAGGCCGCATCTTCGCGGGCTTGCTTGACCTCGATCGGCCGGCCGTTGGCGTCGTAGCCGGTCGCCCAGTTCACGTCGACGAAGTTCTTGGCCGAGATGAACTTGCCGTTGGTGCGGTCGATGACGAAGAAGAAGCCGTTCTTCGGCGCGTGCAGGATCACCTTGCGCGGCGCGCCGTCGATGTTGATGTCGGCCAGGATCATCGGCTGGGTCGCGGTGTAATCCCAGTGATCGCCGGGCGTCTCCTGGTAGTGCCAGGCGTATTTTCCGCTGTCCGCGTTCAGCGCGACGATCGAGGACAGATAGAGATTGTCGCCGCCGGAGGGACTGCGGATTTTCTGGTTCCACGGTGAGCCGTTGCCGGTGCCGATATAGACGAGGTTCAGGTCGGGATCGAAGGTGATGGTGTCCCACGCGGTGCCGCCGCCGCCGTTGATCCAGTATTTGCCGGCGGGGTCCCAGGTCTTGGCCGCGGCTGCCATCGATTCATCCTCGAACGGCTTCGATGGGTCGCCGGGCACTGTGAACCAGCGCCAGGCCTGGTTGCCGGTCTCCGCATCGTAGGCGGTGACATATCCGCGTGCGCCGTATTCCGCGCCGCCATTCCCGATCACCACCTTGCCGTTGAAGACCCGCGGTGCCCCGGTGATGGTGTAAGAGTGCTCCTTGCTGACGACGGTGTCCTTTTCCCAGACCACCTTGCCGGTGACGGCGTCGAGCGCGATCAGTCGCCCGTCATAGGCGCCGACGAAAACCTTGCCCTTCCATAGCGCAACGCCGCGATTGACGACGTCGCAGCAGCCCCGGTAGCCCTTCTCGCGATCGATCTTCGGATCGTAGGTCCACAGCCGCTTGCCGGTGCGGGCGTCGATGGCGTGCACCACGCTCCACGACGCAGTCTGATACATGATGCCGTCGACGACGACGGGCGTCGCCTCGACGCCGCGGGAGGATTCGAGTGGATAGCTCCACACCAGCCCGAGCTGCTTGACGTTGTCGGTGTTGATCTTGTTCAGCTTGCTGAAGCGGGTTTCGGCATAGTCGAGGCCGATGGTCGGCCAGTCGTTCGACGTCGCGGTATTGGCCTTGATCGATGCGCCGTCGACCGCCGAGGTGACGGCCTTGATGTGATCGGGCGATCCCTTGGCGGCATTTTGCGCGACCGCGCCGCCGCAGGACAGCGTCAGGCCCAGCGCGATCGCGATGGAGGCCTGCGCCAATCGCGCGGTGCGAGGTGGAACAACGACAATTTCGGGAAAAAAACGGCAAGCAGAATCAACGCGTGGCGAACGTGTCATCTCATCCCTCCCAATGATCTCTAGCGGATCTCTGGGGATGGTATGCCGGTGAGAACGACGACGTCAATCAAACCGCGTCGCGAAAGCGAAAAGAGAAAATTTGTGTCGTCAGGTTTTCGCCAAACGGAATGCGACGTGTATCCTGGCTGCACCGCACCATTGGCGATGACACAAAGCAACATGAGTAAGAGAAACGCGGTGTGTTGTTGGCCTTCCCGTCGTCAGCCTGCGCCACGCAGCATTGGCGCGTCAGTCACTTGTAGTTCGGCAAGTTCAGAGACCGGGCGTAGCGAACGCGACTGATCCGAAACCGGCCAGCGTACCCATGGTCACTGGCGCTGTGATGCGGCGCGATGCGTCGGCGAGCAGCGGGGCATCCGCGTATCGCATCACGCCACGCTCATCGATGACGAATGTCGGCTGATAGTTCCTCACGCTGGCATCCTCGACCATCGCCATGCGGCGGTTGTCGAGCATCAGCCAGCGGCCATCGAGCCGCGCGGCCGCGACGGCATGGTTGTCGCCGCGGATAGTGTCGTGCAGCACCACGATCCTGATATCTTCGGGCGCGATGCCGGCGCGGCGCAAGGCCACGAATTTTGCGATCGCGTAATCCTCACAGTCGCCGCTGCCGGTGGCGAGCGTCGTGAGCGGGGACGTCCAGGCGTCGATCCGGCCATGCTGGACGAGGTCGCTCACCGGCCTGATGGATAGATTGATCGCGCGGTTGATCTCGCCGAGCCGTGCGCGACCTTCGCGGAGCTTTGCGGCGTCGACAATGTCGAGGAATTTCAGGGCGGCCGGAGACACGCAGCGCTCACGGTCGCCTTCGCACAGCGCAAGCTGCACCATTTCATCGTCGAGGCGGTGCAGTACGCCGAGCCATTTGTCGCGCAAGCCGCCCGCGGTGAGGGACGCTGCCGCTATCCCAAACGGCTCGGCCGATCGCGCCGTCAATTCGATCGAAGCGGACAGTACAGGGGTTTCCGCGCGTGAATCGGTCGAACCGAACCACGCCACGCCGCACGCGACGATGCCCGCGCGCCAGGCACGCAAAAGCACTGACAAGACCATTTGACGCCCCTTGTCCGGGCATCGGCAGGTTTACACCCTGCTCGTGACCGGATCACTTCTGGGGGGCAGGATGGTTGGGGGGACTTTTGATCGGCTTAAAGCCGTGCCATTCCAGCTGAAAAGGGCAAAACAGCATCAAATTTGGGTTGCCATTCTGTCGAAAAGTTTATCGACCCAGTTCAGGTTTGGGGCCGCAGGGAGGCTGGCGCCCGCTTTAAGGGTGCCTTATCGTTGATTTCCGGTTAACGTGGCTAATTCGCATCAGAATTACGCTATTTGTTGGTTGGCCGGTACTTTCGGCCTCGAAAGCGCCGCCATATTGGCCCGCCAAACTGGAGCGAAGACGAGGCAAGTATAAATTCTGGAATTTATACTTCGAATAACTGAGGTAAGTCCGTTTCGGTCTAAATATTGAAAATTTTTGCTGTGTTATTCGAAAACATTATTCGTGGTGCTCTGAGGGATCTCGCGAAAAAGGACGGTTAGGGGCTCAGCCCGGCGGGTTGCACCCCATATCGATGGGTTCCGCAATTGGCTTTCTAATGATATGCAAGTTTAGACCTCCGAATATTCTATAATTATTAACCTTATCGGCAATGGTGCCCATTTGAGCTTGGCCGGCAAATTTACCGATGTACTGGCGGACGGCCCGGGCTCAGAACCCCTTGGAAATTTCCAGGTCGGGAGCGTTTCCACGCATGCGCCGGCCGATGCCATTATTATTCCCGATGCCAATCTGCTCTTTAACGGCGACTTCAAGCGGTCGGGCGTCGACCTGATCCTGTCCGCCCAGGACCGTGAACTGGTCCTGCATGACTACTTCAAGGGCGAGAAGCGGGCGCCGCTGGCGTCCCCCGATGGCGCCCACCTGACCGGCGACATCGTCAATGCGCTGACCGGATACACCCAGTATGCGCAGGCCGGCGGCGGTCCCGCCGTGGCCCAGGTGATCGGCCACGTTACCAAGCTGAACGGCAACGCAACCGCGATCCGCAATGGCGTGTCGATCATCCTGAACCAGGGCGACACCGTCAACAAGGGCGACGTGGTCCAGTCCGGATCGGATTCGACGCTCGGCATCACCTTCATCGACGGCACCGTGTTCGGCCTCGCGTCGAACGCCAAGATGGTGCTGAACGAGATGGTCTACGACCCGAACTCGACGGACAACAAGTCGCTGCTCAGCCTGGTGCAGGGCACGATCTCGTTCGTCGCCGGCGCCACCGCCAAAAAAGGCGACATGAAGGTCGATACCCCGGTCGCGACCATGGGCATCCGCGGCACCGCCGTGCTGGTCGAGATCGACTTCGAAGTGCCGGGGCAGGGGGCGGCGCCGCCCGCGAAATTCCAGGTGCTGGTCGAGCCCGACGGCACCACCGGCTCCTACATCCTGTTCGACAAGGCGACGCTGACGCCGATCGCGACGGTCAACCGCGCCGGCACGCAGACCATCATCAACGGCCAGGGCGGGGTCAGCGTCCAGTCGTCGGTGCAACTGTCGCCCGATGCGCAGAAGATCATCACCGACGTATTCTCGCTGAAGTTCAGCGACCTCAACAATCCCAATACCAAGCTGACGACCAACTTCACCGACTCGATCGTGCCGGAGACGTTCTTCGTCAAGACCGCCGCCAACGAATTCATCCCGGTGACGATCCAGCTGGTCAATGTCCCAAGCGGACCTCTCGCGGCCCCGCCTCCGGCACCTGTCGACAGGATCGTGCACATTCCCGGGCCGCCGCAGGCTGACGCGCAAGGTGGTGCCTTCGCCGAACAGATCGATTTGACTGCGAGCCCCACGCTCACCAGCGTCTCCGGCAACGTCGGTTACGTCGACATCAACGTCGGCGACGTTCCGACCGTGAGCGCCCAGTTTTCCTCCTTCTCCTACACCGATGCGCAGCAGTCCGACGTCACCGCGACGCTTACGGCGGAGCAACTGGCGGCGATCACGGCGGTCGAAGTGCCGCTGACCGTGGTGCAGGACCCCAACGGCAGGAATTTCGGCACGGCGACCTGGACCTACACCGTTGCCGACGGCGCGTTCGACTTCCTGGCTGCGGGCGAAACGCTGACCCTGACCTACATGGCGCGGGTCGATAACAATTACGCGCCGAACAACGAGACAGCTTTCGTGCCGTTCACGATCGTGATCACCGGCACCAACGACAAGCCGACCATCACCGCGAGCGGTGGCGAAATCACCGAGCGGATCGGTACCGGCAATACGGAGATCGACACCGTCACCGGTACGGTCACTTTCAACGACCCCGATCTGACCGATCGTCCGGTCGTCACCGCTGGCATTTCGACCACCGACCCGTTCCGCTATTACGACGCGGAAGGCAATGACGTCACGGAGACGCTGACACCGCAGCAGCGGGCGGCGATCCAGGCCGTGCAGGTGCCGCTGACCGTGGTGCAGGGGGCCGGCAATTCGCATAACGGCACGGCGACCTGGACCTACAGCATTGCCGACAGCGAATTCGATTTCATCGCCGAAGGCGAGACGCTCAACCTCAACTACGTCGCTCAGGTCGATGACGGTCACGGCGGCGTCATCTCGACGACGATCACCGTGTCGATCCGCGGCGGCGATGTCGTGGTCGTCGGCACCAACGACGTTCCGACCATCGACGCGACGAGCGCAATCCTTGCCGAACTGTCGAACGAGACCGGCTCGAACACACAGGATACTGCGTCCGGCACCATCACCTTCACCGACGTCGACCTGACGGACCGGCCGGTGGCGAGCGCGGCATTCACCTCGTTCACTTTCGAGCCCGCGGTGAACAATCTCGCGAACTCGCTCACGGACGCGCAACTCGCGGCAATCGCCGCAGTGCAGGCGCCGCTGACGGTGACGCAGGCCGCCGGCAACACCAACAACGGTTCGGCAAGCTGGAGCTACAGCGTCCCCGACAGCGCGTTCGATTTCCTGGCGGAAGGCGAAGTCCTGACGCTGACCTATACGGCGACCGTGGATGACGGCCATGGCGGTGTCGTCACCACGCCGCTCACGATTACGGTGACCGGCAGCAACGACGCGGTCGAGATTACCAGCGGCCAACAGACGGCTGCCATCACCGAGATCGCCGGCGCGCGTGGTTCGGACCAGGCGGATACGGCGAGCGGCTCGATCGAGTTCGCCGACGTCGATCTGACCGACACGCACGAGATTACTATCAACGGCGTGACGGCATCCGGCGTGATCGGGGGCCTTGCCGACTACGACACCCAGCTCGGCTGGCTGACGCTGGGCGACCTGATCGATTCCACCGATCAGGTCGACGGTTCGCAGGTCTGGTCGTTCTCGGCTCCGGATCACTACTTCGACTATCTTGCCCATGGCGAAACCGTCACGCTGACCTACACCGTTCAGGTCGACGACCTCCACGGCGGGTTCACGTCGCAGGACGTGGTCGTCACCGTGACCGGCTCCAATGACGTGCCGACCCTCGCCGCGGAGAACGCGGGCAAGCTTACGGATACCGCTGCGAACGACAGCTTCGCCGATATCACCGGTACGCTGGACGGCAGCGATGTCGATCACGGCGAGAGCGCTTCGTTGATATACGCAGCACTCGACGGGTCGAGCGCGGTGAATACCGCTGTCGCCGGCCTTTACGGCACGCTGACGGTGAGCGCCGACGGTACCTACGTTTACGTTCCCAACGCTGCCGCGATCAATGCGCTGCAGGGCGGCAGCTACATCGATACCTTCACGGTGCAGACCACCGACGTCCACGGCGCGGTCGGCACTGCCGTGCTGACGGTCGATGTGCAGGGCGCCAACGACACCCCGTCGATCGTGGGCGAGGTCAATCCCCCCGCGCAGGTCATCATTGTGGCCGCGCCGGCCTCGACGCACGTGCTCGCCGCGGGCGTGAACGTCAACTCGCGCGGCATGAGCACGGAGACGTTCGACGGCCAGACGGCGGGCGCGACATCGAACAACGGCGCCGGTCGGGGCAGTTTCCACAGCGATGCGCTCGGTGCGGATTTCGTAGCGTCCGGCAATGCGGGGGTCGTCAGTGGTTCCTCATCGGTCACGGCGGCGCCGTATGTCGGGCCGGCACCTGGACACCAGGACACGACGCAGTATTTGAGCATCGGCGGCAACGCCACCGAGACCATCACCTTTGCATCGCAGAAGAACGTCTTCGGGCTGTATTGGGGCTCGGTCGATTCCTACAATTCCATCAAGTTCTACGACGGAACGACGCTCGTCGCCTCCTATACCGGCGCCGATATCAGCCCGCTGCTGTCGAACGGCAACCAGGGCTCGTTTGCCTCGAACGGATACGTCGAATTCTCGGGCCTGCATTCGTTCAACAAGGTCGTGCTCAGCAGCACCTCGAACGCATTCGAGATCGACAACATTTCCGCCGGATACGTTCCGCCGCCCACGCTCGGGCCGGTCACGGGTACGCTCAGCGTCCACGATGCCGACATCGGCGACACCCTGACGGCCTTCGTGACCGGCAATGCCACGATCGAATACAATGGCTCGACGACGTTGCCGGGCGGCATCGACATCTCGGCGCTGCTCAATGCCGGCAACGTGACGTTCGACAGCATGCTCAGCAACGGCGGAACGGCCGTCCTGCAGTGGACCTATCATCCGATCAACGCCAATCTCGACTTCCTGCATGCCGGCGATGTGCTGAAGATCAATTTCGTCGCGGAGGTAAGCGACGGTCACGGCCATAGCGGAAGCCAGCCCCTGACCATCACGCTCGTCGGTGCCGATAGCGCGGTGAACGCCTCGGCTGCCGCCGCGGCCGGTCCGGTAATCGGCACCGACGCATTCACGGTCACCGAACTGGCCAATGGCGCCATTCACGTTTCGGGGCTCTATGTCACTGATGCCGACGCCGCGGCGTCGACCGACACGTTCAGGGTATCGGCGGCAACCGGAAACGTCGGAAGCAGTGTCACGCCGTTGGCAAGCCCGGCCTCGGGAATAGCCGCGGTCAATGCGGCGCTGGACAACGGTATCATCTACGATCCCCACAGCCCGCAGCCGCAAAACGATTCCGTCACATTGACCGTTACCGACAGTTCCGGCCACGCCGACCGGGTCCATTTCATCTTCAACCAGGGTGGGACGGGGCCGGATGTCACCTTGACCGGTACGTCCGGCAAGGACGTCATTTTCGCGAGCGGTCATGCCGACACGCTGACCGGCGGCGTCAGTGCCGATCAGTTCGTATTCGCGCCGGAAGCCAGCCCGAGCGCCGATACGATTACCGATTTCAAGCCGGGAGAGGATCATATCGATCTCCGGGCATTCTCGTTCGTGGACAGCTCCAATATCGGTAGCTGGCTTGGCACCCATGCCTCGACGTCCGGCGCAGATACGCTGATCTCGCTCGACAGCGGCGACACCATCACCCTCAAGAATGTCTCGCTCGCCAGCCTGCATGCCAGCGACTTCATCGTGACACCGCATTCACTGGTGTGACGTCTCGCCAATCGCGCGCCGGCTTCGCGATGTCGATGCATCTTCCGGCTTGTCTGACGCCGCCAGTTGGGTGAACAATCGCAGCCATGAAGCGATTTCGAGCTCTGCCAAGGTGGTTCAACCGGCGCATCGGCTATGACCGGCTGCTGTGCCTGGCGCTATTGATCGGCTTTGCCGCGCTGCGCGTCGCCGATCCGGCACCGGTCGAGGAAATTCGCGTCAGGACCTTTGACGCTTTCCAGCGCGTCGATCCCCGCCAGAAGACGCAAAGGCCGGTCACCATCGTCGACATCGACGACAAGAGCCTGGAAAAGCTCGGGCAGTGGCCATGGCCGCGCACCCGGATCGCCGATCTCGTCACCGAGCTGACCCGGCTCGGCGCGGTCGTGATCGCATTCGACGCGGTGTTCTCGGAGCCCGACCGTCTCAACCCTGCCTTTGCGGCCGATACTTTCCGCAATCTCGACGAGGAAACCCGCGCCAGGCTGCGTGCGTTGCCGAGCAACGATGAGGTCTTTGCCGACGCCATCAGGGCTTCCCGCGTCGTGCTCGGCGAATCCGGGCTACCGGAGGAAATTGCGCCCATCGACAAGACGCTGCCGGTCACCGGGCTTGCGATGCTGGGCGAGGAGCCGCAGCGCTTCATGTTCGATTTCCCCGGCCTGTTGCGCAACGTGCCGGTGCTGGAGCATGCGGCTGCCGGACGCGGCCTGTTCACCATCAAGCCCGAGCGCGACGGTATCGTGCGGCGGGTGCCGATGATCATGCTGGCGCAGGGCCAGACCATGCCTTCGCTGACCTTCGAGATGCTGCGCGTGGCCACCGGGTCCGGCACGATCCTGATCAAGGCCGAGAAAGGCGGCATCAAGAGCCTCGGCATCAAGGGTGTCCAGATTCCGACCGACCACAACGGCCAGCTCTGGGTCCATTACGCCCGCAACGATGCCTCGATCTATGTCCCCGCGATCAACGTGCTGGAGAAGAACGTCGCCCCCGACATGATCGCCGGCAAGCTGGTGCTGATCGGCACCTCGGCGGTCGGCCTCAACGACATCAAGACCACGCCGGTGTCGCGCGCCATGCCCGGCGTGGAAATCCATGCCCAGGTGCTCGAGACCACCTTGTCCGGCGAGGTAATCTCGGCGCCGATCTACGGCATCGCCGTCGAGTTCGCCACCGCGATTCTGTTCGGACTGCTGGTGATCGCTTTCGCGCCGCTGTTCGGCCCGGTCACGCTGGTCGCCCTCGGAGCTGCGTTCGCTTCCGTGATGCTCGGAACGTCGGTGTATTTCTACACGCAGCACCGCCTGCTGATCGATTTCACCTATCCGCTGCTGTCGACGACGGCGATCTATCTCACGCTGATCTTTGCGAGCTTCGTGCGCGAGCAGCAGCAGCGCAAGCAGATCCGTGGCGCCTTCGCGCAATACATGTCGCCCGTTCTGGTCGAACAGCTGGCACAGTCGCCGGAAAGGCTGGTGCTCGGCGGCGAGGAGCGCGAGATGACCATCATGTTCTCCGACATGCGCGGCTTTACCTCGATCTCGGAGACCTACAAGAGCGACCCGCAGGGTCTCACCGCGCTGATGAACCGCTTCCTGACGCCGCTCACCAACGCGATCCTCGCGCGCAAGGGCTATATCGACAAATACATGGGCGACGCCATCATGGCGTTCTGGAATGCGCCGCTCGATGACAAGGGCCACGAACTCAATGCCTGCGATGCGGCGCTCGACATGCTGGAGCGCATCGATGAGCTCAATCAGGCGCGCGAGCAGGAGGCCAAGGAAGAGGGGCGTCCGTTCATTCCGCTCAACGCCGGCATCGGGCTCAATACCGGCACCTGCGTGGTCGGCAACATGGGATCCGATCTCAAGTTCAACTACTCGGTGTTCGGCGACAGCGTCAATCTGGCCTCGCGCCTCGAGGGGCAATCGAAGGAGTATGGCTTCCCGATCATCGTCGGCTCGCGGACCGCGCTCGCGGTCAAGGAGAAGTTCGCGATCCTCGAACTCGACTTCATCATGGTGAAGGGCAAGAAGGAGCCGGAAGTGATCTACGCCATCGCCGGCCGCGAGGACACTGCGCAGTCCGGCCGCTTCCAGCGGCTGCGCAACCTGACCATCGAGATGCTCGCCTGCTATCGCAGCCGCGACTGGGAGGGCGCGCTGGCCGCCATCGCCCGCGGCCGCAAGACCGACGAGGCGAATACGCTGGAACTGCTCTATCGATTGTATGAAGCGCGGATCCGCGGCTACATCGAGAACCCGCCGCCGCAGGACTGGAACGGCGCCTTCGCCCTGCTGACGAAATAGTCACCCGCAATCGTCATCACCCGCGAAGGCGGGTGATCCAGTATCCAGAGCTCTCGCTATTTCATCGAGAGGCCGCGGCGTACTGGATACTCCGCCTTCGCGGAGTATGACGAATCCCTGGATCATGAGAGCGCCTGCAGCAGGTTCACCGCCCTCACTCCAGCCCGATCTGCGTCAGATCCTGAAACCAGTGCTGGGCCTGCACGAACTTCTTCACCTTCGGCGACAGCGCGTGCGGGTTGGTATCGTGCACCACCCAGACCAGCGTGGCGTCGTCGACGATCTGGGCGTGGGCCTGCGCCAGCAGTTCATCCTGTTTGGCGACATCGAAGTTCTGCTTGGCTTCGTCGATCAGGGCATCGACCTTCGGGTTCTTGTAGCCGCCCCAGTTGACGCCGACAGGTGCAATCTGGCCGGAGTGGAAGAAGCGCACGATGGCGTAGAGCGGATCCGATGTGACATAGGCGATGTTGTTCGAGGTGATATTGGCGTTCATCTCGTCGGCCGCGCCCTTGCGCCACGCGGTATATAACGTCTCGAGCTCGACCACCTTGAAGTCGATCTCGATGCCGATTTCCTTGAAGCTCTGCTGCAGGAATTCGTTCATCGGCAGCGACAACATCTGTCCGGTGCCGCCCTGCGCAATGATGAAGGTCGTCTTCAGGGGCTTCTCCTTGGAGTAGCCGGCTTCCTGGACCAGCTTCTTCGCCGCGGCGACATCATATTTCAGTTCGAATGAGGGTTTGCCGAACCACGGGCTCGACGGGTCGACCTGGCCCTTGGCGGGTTTGGCCAGGCCGTTCATCAGTCCGACTACGGCGTCGCGGTCGATCGCGAGATTGAGCGCCTTGCGCAGGCGGATGTCGGTCCAGGGCGAGCCGGGCAGGACGCTCAGATGATAATTCCAGACATGCGGCGTGACGTTGTCGACGATCTTCATGCCGGCGGATTTGAGTTGCGGCACCGCATCGGGCGCCGGCGTCTCGATCAGATCGACCTGGCCCGCCAGCAGCGCGTTGGTGCGGGTCAGCGCCTCCGGCATCGGGATCAGCACGATCTTGTCGGCCTTCGCAATCCGCTTCTTGTCCCAATAGTCGGCGTTTTTGGTGAGCTCGGCGAGTTCGCGCGGCACCAGCTTGGTCAGCTTGAACGGTCCGGTGCCCGAGGGCTGGCTGGCGAACTTGTCCCAGTCCTTGCCGAGTTTTTCATATTGCGTCGGGCTGGAGACCAGGAACCAGAGCATCTGGTAGGGGAAGAATGAATCGACCGCCTTGGTCGTGATCTCGATGGTCTTGTCGTCGACCTTGGCGTAGCTCGCCACCGACGGCAGGCGGGTTTTCACCTGCGCGCTCTGGCGCTTGTCGAACTGCGGTGCCTTTTCGTTGAGCACCTTGTCCAGATTCCAGATCACCGCGTCGGCATTGAAGTCGCTGCCGTCATGGAACTTGACCCCCTGGCGCAGGGTGAAGCGCCATTTCTTCTTGTCGGCGTCGTCAACCTTCCACTCGGTGGCGAGGCCCGGCACCAGTTTGCCCGGCCGGTCGGCGACGTCCATCTCCCAGGCGACCAGCGGATCGTAGATCGTATAGGCCGAGAACTGATAGGCGCCGGCGCCACGGTCGGGCTGGCCGGTGGTCAGCGGAATGTCCGCCATCGAGATGCCGTAGCGTACGACGCTCTCTGCCTGCGCCGGGATTGTATGCAAGCCAACAGAAAGTCCCAGGGTGATCGCTGTGGCAGCAAGAAGCATCGAATTTCGGATGCACATGAATTAAGCTCCGTTGTGCGGGGTTCGGAGCCGAAAAATGCAAGCTTGGTGCCAAAAGGAGCATGGAAGTACCGCTTCCACGGGTGCTCACGGTGAGTTGTGCGGCTAATCGCCCGCACGAAACGGCCTTCGTTGGCACAGGCGTTGCATACCTTTGCATAAGAATTAGTCACCCAAGTCGAGAAGGGATTGCTGCATATGCGTAACGAGAAACCGAAGAAGACAGCGACCGCGTGGCTGCTGGCGACAGCGCTGGTGGTCGGGCTGCCGCAACTGGCGAGCGCCGAAACGGTGCTGCGGATCGGCATGACGGCGGCGGATATTCCGCGCACCCTCGGCCAGCCCGATCAGGGCTTTGAGGGCAACCGCTTCACCGGCCTCACCATGTATGACGGCCTGACGGCATGGGACCTCTCGTCGGCTACCAAGCCGAGCGTGATGATTCCCGGGCTCGCGACCGAGTGGAAGGTCGATGACGCAGACAAGAAGAAGTGGACCTTCAAGCTGCGCCCCGGCGTCAAATTCCATGACGGCTCGCCGTTCAATGCCGATGCCGTGGTCTGGAACGTCGACAAGGTGCTGAAGCAGGATGCGCCGCAGTTCGACGCCAGCCAGGTCGGCGTCACCGCCTCGCGCATGCCGACGTTGGCCTCCGCGAAAAAGATCGACGACATGACGGTGGAATTGACCACCAAGGAGCCGGACAGTTTCCTGCCGATCAACCTGACCAATCTGTTCATGGCCAGCCCGACGAAGTGGCAGGCGTTCTTCGACAAGGCCGAAGGCGCGGACGCCAAGGCGAAATCGCAGGCCGCCTGGGCGGCATTCGCGAGGGACGCCTCGGGCACCGGCCCGTGGAAGATGTCGAAGTTCACGCCGCGCGAACGGCTCGAACTGGTCAAGAACGACGGGTATTGGGACAAGGCCCGCGTGCCCAAGATCGACAAGATGGTGCTGCTGCCGATGCCGGAAGCCAACGCCCGCACCGCGGCGCTGTTGTCCGGTCAGGTCGACTGGGTCGAGGCGCCGGCGCCTGACGCGGTCAAGGAAATCAAGCAGCGCGGCTTCCAGCTGCAGGCCAACGAGTCGCCGCATGTCTGGCCGTGGCAGTTCTCGCGCATCGAAGGCTCGCCCTGGAACGACATCCGCGTCCGCAAGGCCGCCAACCTCTGCATCGATCGCGAAGGCCTCAAGGATGGTCTCCTCGCCGGCCTGATGGTCCCGGCTACCGGCACGTTCGAGCCCGGTCATCCCTGGCGCGGCAAGCCGACCTTCGAGATCAAGTATGACCTGAAGGCCGCGCAGAAGCTGATGCAGGAAGCGGGCTACGGCCCGAGCAAGAAGCTGACGGTGAAGACCCAGACGTCGGCGTCGGGATCGGGCCAGATGCAGCCCTTGCCGATGAACGAATATCTGCAGCAGGCGCTGGCCGAATGCTACTTCGACGTTCAGCTCGACGTCATCGAGTGGAACACGCTGTTCACCAACTGGCGCCGTGGCGCCAAGGATCCGTCCGCCAACGGCGCCAACGCCACCAACGTCACCTACGCGGCGATGGACCCGTTCTTCGCGCTGGTTCGCTTCCTGCAGTCGTCGATGGCGCCTCCGGTCTCGAACAATTGGGGTTTCATCAACAATCCCAAGTTCGACGAGTTGGTGACCAAGGCGCGCCAGACCTTCGACCCGGCGGCGCGTGATGCGGCGCTGGCCGAACTGCACGCGGCTTCGGTGGACGATGCGGCATTCCTCTACGTCGCCCACGACGTCTCCCCGCGCGCCATGAGCCCGAAGGTGAAGGGCTTCGTGCAGCCGAAGAGCTGGTTCGTCGACTTCTCGCCGGTGACGCTGGCGCCGTAGGTATCGGCATCGAACCCGCTTCCCCTCTCCCCTTGTGGGAGAGGGTGGATCGAATGAGCGAAGCTCATTCGAGACGGGTGAGGGGTATCTCTCCGCGGATAGATATCTCTCATCACGGCCTTCGATCTCCGCGGATAGAACCCCTCATCCGGCGCGCATGAATGCGCGCCACCTTCTCCCACAGGGGGAGAAGGGAAGAAGAAAAAGTAATCCCGTGCTCGTCTACATCGCCCGACGTATCGTCTATGTGATTCCGATCGTGCTCAGCGTGGCGCTGGTGTGCTTCCTGCTGGTGCACATCACGCCCGGCGATCCCCTGGTTGCGGTGTTGCCGGCGGACGCTTCGCAGGAACTCGCCGCACAAATGCGTACGGCTTACGGCTTCGATCGGCCGCTGCCAGTCCAGTTCGGTCTCTGGATGTGGCGCGCGCTCCACGGCGACCTCGGCAACTCCATCGCCACCGGCCGCCCTGTGCTGACGGAAGTGTTGCGCGCGGTCAGCAATACCGTGACGCTGGCGATTGCCGCGGCCCTGATCGGCTTCACGCTCGGGCTGTTGTTCGGCCTGATCGCCGGCTATTTCCGCGATACATGGGTCGACAAGGTCGCGACTTCGATCGCGATCGCCGGCGTCTCGGTGCCGCACTACTGGCTCGGCATGGTGATGGTCATCATCTTCTCGGTTCAGCTCAACTGGCTGCCTGCCGTCGGCGCCGGTCCTGGCGGCTCCGGTGCCTGGGGCTGGGACTGGGAGCACATGAAATATCTCATCCTGCCCGCGATCACGACTTCGGTGATCCCGATGGGCATCGTCACCCGCACCGTGCGGGCGCTGACCGGTGACATTCTCTCGCAGGACTTCGTCGAGGCGCTGCGTGCCAAGGGTCTGCGCGAACTCGACGTGTTCAAGCACGTCATCAAGAACGCCGCGCCGACCGCGCTTGCGGTGATGGGTCTGCAGCTCGGCTACATGCTCGGCGGCTCGATCCTGATCGAGACCGTGTTCTCGTGGCCCGGCTCCGGCCTGCTGCTCAATTCGGCGATCTTCCAGCGCGACCTTCCGCTGCTGCAGGGCACGATCCTGGTGCTGGCGCTGTTCTTCGTGACGCTCAATCTGCTGGTCGATATCGTGCAAGCGGCGATCGATCCGCGCATCAAGCGGGGCTGATCATGGCTGTGATGTCGGATACTGCGCTACAGGCCGCGCCCGCGACCAAGGCCCGCGGCTATTGGGCGACGGTCGGCCGCCGCATTGCGCGCGACAAGGTCGCCATGGCCTGCGCCTTCGTCCTGATGCTGATCTTCCTTTCCGCGCTGTTTGCGCCGTGGCTCGGCCTCGCCGATCCCTACCAGGGCTCGATGATCCGCAGGCTTCGCCACATCGGCACGCCGAACTATCCGCTCGGTACCGACGAACTCGGCCGCGACATGCTGGCGCGACTGGTCTATGGCGGCCGGCTGTCGCTGATCATCGGCATCCTCCCCGTGATCTTTGCCTTCATCATCGGCACCTCGCTGGGGCTCGTCGCTGGCTATGTAGGCGGCAAGCTCAACACCGCGATCATGCGCACGGTGGACGTTTTCTACGCCTTTCCGTCGGTGCTGCTGGCGATTGCGATCTCGGGTGCGCTGGGCGCGGGCATCGTCAATTCCATCGTGTCGCTGACGATCGTGTTCGTGCCGCAGATCACTCGCGTCGCGGAAAGCGTGACGACCGGCGTGCGCAACATGGATTTCGTCGAGGCCGCACGTGCCTCCGGTGCCGGTCCCTTCACCATCATGCGCGTCCACATGCTCGGCAACGTGCTGGGTCCGATCTTCGTCTACGCCACGGGGTTGATCTCGGTGTCGATGATCCTCGCCGCCGGCCTCTCATTCCTCGGCCTCGGCACCAAGCCGCCGGAGCCGGAATGGGGCCTGATGCTGAACACGCTGCGCACCGCGATCTATGTCAACCCGTGGGTCGCAGCGCTGCCGGGCGTCATGATCTTTGCGGTGTCGATCTGCTTCAACCTGCTCAGCGACGGCATGCGCAGCGCCATGGACATCAGGAACTGACGCGATGAGTGAGACCAGCCTGTCAGTCGAACACATGGAGCCGGTCGCGGATGTCGGCGGCGAGGCGCAGCCGCTGCTGCAGGTCGTTGGCCTGACCAAGCATTTCCCGGTGCGTGGCGACCTGTTCAGCGCCCGGAAAACCGTGCGCGCGGTCGACGATGTTTCTTTCTCCATCGTCAAGGGCGAAACCGTGGGGATCGTCGGCGAATCCGGCTGCGGCAAGTCGACTACCGCACGGCTTCTGATGCACCTGATGAAGAGCGATTCCGGCGACATCATCTATGACGGCATGCAGGTCGGCCGCGCGCTCTCCTTGCGTGAGCTGCGCCGCGGCATGCAGATGGTGTTTCAGGACAGCTACGCCTCGCTCAACCCGCGTCTCACCATCGAGGAGTCGATCGCATTCGGCCCCAAGGTGCATGGCATGGCGGACGCCGCGGCGCGCACGCTGGCGCGCGAGCTGCTCGGCAAGGTGGGCTTAAGGCCCGAAACCTTTGCCAACCGCTACCCGCACGAAATTTCCGGCGGCCAGCGCCAGCGCGTCAACATCGCCCGCGCGCTGGCCCTGTCGCCGCGGCTCGTGATCCTCGACGAGGCGGTATCGGCGCTGGACAAGTCGGTCGAGGCCCAGGTGCTCAACCTGCTGGCCGATCTGAAGCGCGAATTCGGTCTTACGTATTTGTTCATCAGCCACGACCTCAATGTGGTGCGCTACATCTCGGACCGCGTGCTGGTGATGTATCTCGGCGAGGTAGTCGAACTCGGCCCGGTCGACAAGGTCTGGGATGCGCCGGCGCATCCCTATACCCGGGCGCTCCTGGCCGCGATGCCATCCTCCGATCCCGACAATCGTACCGAGACGCCGCCGATCTCGGGCGATCCGCCCAATCCGATCGATCCGCCGCCCGGCTGCCGGTTTCACACCCGTTGTCCGTTTGCGGAGCCGCTCTGCGCAAATGCGACGCCAAAACTCAGCGATGTCGATACAATGGGCCATCAGGCGGCGTGCTACATGGCCATTCCGGGCTCGGGGCACAGCCGCGCACCGGCAAAAGAAACTCTCAAAGGAGCAAGCGCCGCATGACAAGACCCGATCCCAAACAGGTCAAGGCAATGACCGAAGTGGCGGGCGTGCCCGCCGACAAGGACGTCGCCGAGCGCATCGCCAATTCCATCGGCCCGGCCTTCGACGGTTTTGCAGCCGTAGCCGGCACGCTGCCGATGGACCTCGAACCTGCGAGCTATCTCCTGGTGCAGCGCGCGAAGGTGTCGACATGAGCGGCGAGCCGGCCCTGATGTCGCTGGTGGCCGTTGCGAAGGCGATTGCAGCGAAGAAACTTTCCTCCCGCGAGGTGACGCAATCCTGTCTCGACCGGATCGCGCAATGGCAGCCGCGCGTCAACGCCTTCATGGCGATCGAGGCGGACGAAGCGCTTGCCGCCGCTGATGCCGCCGACGCGGCGCTTGCCAAGGGCAACATTGCCGGCGTGCTGCACGGCGTGCCGCTGGCGCACAAGGATATGTATTACGACGCCGGCAAGGTCGTGACCTGCGGCTCGAAGATCCGCCGCGATTTCGTGCCGACGACGACCTCGACCGCGCTGCAGCGCCTGAAGGACGCCGGCACTGTCAGGCTCGGGTCGCTGCAGATGGTCGAGTTCGCCTACGGCCCGACCGGCCACAACCCGCACTACGGCGCGGTGCGCAATCCCTGGAATGTCGACTACATCACCGGCGGCTCGTCGTCCGGCTCCGGCTCGGCGGTCGGAGCGCGGCTGACCTTTGCGGCGCTGGGCTCCGATACCGGTGGCTCGATCCGGATGCCCGCGCATTTCTGCGGCGTCACCGGCTTCAAGACCACCGTCGGCCTGATCAGCCGTGCCGGCGCAATGCCGCTGTCGCAGTCACTGGATACGGTCGGGCCGCTTGCGCAGACGGTCGAGGACTGCGCGCTCCTGGTGGGGCTTATGGCGGGCGCCGACCCCGAGGATCCGACCGCCGCGACGCTTCCGGTGCCGAACTACATGGCCGCGGCCACGGGCTCGCTCAAGGGTGCGAAGATCGGCGTGCCGGCCGCGTTCTATGTCGACGATCTCGATGCCGAGGTGGCGCGGGTGCTGGACGAGACCATCGCCACCCTTCGGAAGGAGGGCGCCGAAATCGTCAAGGTCGAACTGCCGGACCAGCGCCAACTCACCGCCGCCTGCCAGATCGTGCTCGCCACCGAAGCCGCCGCCTTCCACAAGCGCTGGATGATCGAGCGGCCGCAGGATTACGGCGCGCAGGTGTTGATGCGGCTGCAGAACGGGCTCGCCATTCCCGGCGTGACCTATCTCGAGGCGATGCGTTGGCGTGGTCCGGCGCTTGCCGCATACCTCGCGGCGGTGAGCGGCACAGATGCCGTGATCGCGCCGGTCGCGCCGATGCCGGCGGTGACCATTGCCGAGAGCGATGTCGGCAACAGCCGCGACGCCGAAGCCGTGATCCAGCGGATCACGAAATTTACCCGTCCGATCAACTATCTCGGTCTGCCGTCGCTCTCGATTCCCGCAGGCTTCACCAAAGCCGGCCTGCCGGTCGGCATGCAACTGATCGGCCGCGCCTTCGATGAAGCAGGCCTGGTACGCATCGGTGCAGCGTTCCAGCGTGCGACTGACTATCACCAGCAGGTGCCAAAACTCGCATGAGTAATCTCGTCGAAATCCGCGATCTCAACATCCGCTTCACCGGCGAGCGCACGGTCCATGCCGTCAACGACATCTCGCTCTCGCTTGGCGAGGGCGAGGTGTTGGGTTTGCTCGGCGAATCCGGTTCCGGCAAGAGCGTGACCTTGCGGGCGCTGATGCGGCTGTTGCCACGGAAGCGGACGCAGATTTCGGGCACCGTGAAGGTCCTGGGCCGCGACGTGCTGGCGATGAACGACGAGGAGCTTTCTGCGTTTCGCGGCCAGACCGTTTCCATGATCTTCCAGGAGCCCGCGCTGGCGCTCGACCCGGTCTACACGATCGGTCACCAGATCGCCGAAAGCGTGATGCGCCACGAAGGCAAGAGCCAGAAGGAGGGCATGGCGCGCGCGCTGGAAATGCTGGAGGTGGTGCGGATACCCTCCGCCAAGCGCCGGCTCGAGGCCTATCCGCATGAGATGAGCGGCGGCATGCGGCAGCGCGCGATGATCGCGCTGGCGCTGGCCTGCAAGCCGAAGATCTTGCTGGCCGACGAGCCGACCACGGCGCTGGACGCCACCGTGCAGATCCAGATCCTGCTGCTGCTGCGCGAATTGCAGCGCGAGTTCGGAATGTCCGTGATCTTCGTGACCCACGACATCGGCGTCGCCATCGAGATCTGCGACCGTGTCGCCGTCATGTATGCCGGCCAGATCGTGGAGCAGGGGCGCTTGCGCGACATCGTGCGCTCGCCGGTTCATCCCTATGCCAAGGGTCTCCTGGCCTCGACCGTCCACGGCGCCAAACGCGGCCAGCGGCTGGAGACCATCCCCGGGACGCCGCCTTCGCTGGACAAGGCGCCTACGAGCTGCTCGTTTGCGCCGCGCTGCAGCTCGGCGCAGCCGCGCTGCACCGAGCAATTGCCGCCCAATGTGCAGGTGTCGCCGGATCGGACGGCGCGATGCGTGCTGGCGGAGCAAAGCGTCGCTGTTGCTGCAGCTACTTGAGACGTAACAAACAGGTCTAGCCAATTCGTCACGCCCGGGCTTGTCCCGGGCATCCACGAATTAGCGATGTCTCGACAGCAAAGACGTGAATGGCCGCGACGGGCCCGGCCATGACGGAGGTAGGTCAACCACTAAGCCTTTAACCGCCAATGCCCGGATCGGCCCAGGCCTCGATCTGCGACGGCCCGACGACCTGCTTCGGTTGATGGGGATTGAGCGTGCCCGCGCTCGCCGTCCAGCCCTTGGCGAGAATCTGCATCGCAAACAGCTTGGCGTCGACTTCCGACTTGAAGGTGCGCGTCGATCGCGCCTTGCTTTCCGCAGTTTCATCTGACTTGTGCGGGCCGAAAGTTACATACCAGATGTCGCCTTGCTTCATGCCGCACTAACGCGTGCAGTGAACGAAAGTTCCACCTCGGCTATCCCTCTTGCCGCGTCCGACCGCCTCCCCAAACCCTGCTCAGAGACCGAACCCTGCAGCCAGCCGGCGCCGGCCGCGAATCGCCCGCCAGGCTCAAACCACTCGCCTAAAAGGGCTGTTTTGGGTATGTCCACAGCTTGTCACGGGGATGAACTGGATTGAGGTTAACGTGACTTAAATAGACGATGCCCCAAAACATCGGTAAAACCAGCGCGTTACCTTATCCTTTTGAAGAGATACGCATTTATGGCAGCGGCGTCCGGCGTCCGGCGTTCTGAACTCGGCGAGGCGCTGCGCGCCTGTCGCAACGCCTTCATCGGCGTTGGCGTGATGAGTTGTGCGATCAACCTGCTGTATCTCACCGGCTCGATCTTCATGCTGGAGGTCTATGACCGCGTGCTGCCGAGCCGCAGCGTGCCGACCCTGATCGGCCTCGTGATCCTGGCCGGCGGTCTCTATATCGCCCAAGGCGGCCTCGACCTGATCCGCGGACGCATTCTCGGGCGCGTCGGGACCGCGCTGGACGAAGCCATCAACGCCCGCGTGTTCGAAACCGTGGTGAGGCTGCCGCTGATGGTCGGCGGGCGCAATGAGGGCCTGCAGCCGCTGCGCGATCTCGACAATGTGCGGTCGTTTCTCGGCAGCATGGGGCCGGGCGCGTTCTTCGATCTGCCGTGGCTGCCGTTCTATCTCGCGATCTGTTTCGCATTCCACTGGCTGATCGGCGTCACCGCTTTGGTCGGTGCCATTATCCTCGTGACCCTGACCCTGATTACCGAATTCCTGTCGCGCGAGCCGGCGCGCGAGGCGATGACCCTGGCGGCGCGGCGCAACGATCTCGCCGCCACCAGCCGGCGCAACGCCGAAGTGCTGGTGGCGATGGGCATGTCCGGACGCCTGACCAGGCGCTGGACCGAGGCCAACGAGACCTATCTGGCGGGCAATCAGCGCGCCAGCGACGTCGCCGGGGGTCTCGGCGCGGTCGCCAAGGTCCTGCGCATGATGCTGCAATCGGCGGTGCTCGCGGTTGGCGCCTATCTGGTGATCCACCAGGAAGCGTCCGCCGGCATCATCATCGCGGGCTCGATCCTCAGCGCGCGGGCGCTGGCGCCGGTCGATCTGGCCATCGCGCACTGGAAGGGCTTCGTCGCCGCGCGGCAGAGCTGGCATCGCCTCAACAAGCTCCTGGAGCAGATGCCGCCGGCGAACACGCAGACCCTGCTGCAGTCTCCCTCGACGCGGCTGTCGGTCGAGGCCGTCAGCATCGTGCCGCCCGGCGAGCAGCGGGTGATCGTGCAGGACGTGACCTTTACCGTCGAGGCCGGCACCGGCGTCGGCGTCATCGGCCCGAGCGGTTCGGGCAAGTCGTCGCTGGTGCGGGCGCTTGTCGGCGTGTGGACGCCGTTCCGCGGCAAGGTGCGCCTCGACGGCGCGGCGCTCGACCAGTGGTCGTCGGACGTGATCGGCCGCCATATCGGCTACCTGCCGCAGGATGTCGAACTGTTCGCAGGCACGGTGGCGCAGAACATCTGCCGGTTCGAACCGGAAGCGAAATCGGATGCGATCATCGCCGCCGCCAAGGAAGCCGGCGTGCATGAACTGATCATCAAGATGCGCGAGGGTTACGACACCCAGATCGGCGAGCAGGGGACGGCGCTGTCGGCGGGGCAGGCGCAGCGCGTGGCGCTGGCGCGCGCACTCTACGGCAATCCCTTCCTGATCGTGCTCGACGAGCCGAATTCCAATCTCGACAGCGAGGGTGACGAGGCGCTGACCCGTGCGGTGCGCAGCGCGCGCGAGCGCGGCGCCATCGTGATCGTGGTGGCGCACCGGCCGATCGGGATCGAGGCGGTCGACCAGGTGCTGGTGCTGAAGGACGGCCGGATGCAGGCGTTCGGCCCGAAGGAGACCGTGCTCGGCCAGGTGCTGCAGCGCGTCCCGGCGCCGCCGCCGATCAAGATCGTATCCGATGCAGGAGCCGCGAAATCATGACCGGCGAACCGAACAGCGCACGGCGCTCGATAAGATCGCATCTGATTGCAGGCCTCGCGCTGATGCTGGTGCTTGTCGTCGGGTTTGGCGGCTGGGCCTCGACAGCGCAGATTTCGGGCGCGCTGATCGCGCCAGGCTCGGTGGTGGTCGATTCCAACGTCAAGAAGGTCCAGCACCCGACCGGCGGCGTGGTCGGCGAGGTGCGCGTGCGCGATGGCGACGTCGTGAAGGCCGGCGACATCGTGGTGCGGCTCGACGAGACCGTGGTCAAGGCGAACCTTGCCATCGTCGTCAAGACGCTGAACGGCTTGCTGGCGCGGGCTGCGCGGCTGGAGGCCGAGCAGCGCGGGCTCGACAAGATCAGGTTTCCTTCGGCGCTGACCGACCGCGCCGACGACCCCGAAGTCCGCGACGTCATGGCCAGTGAAACCAAGCTGTTCGAGGTTCGCGTGTTCGGACGCGCGGGCCAGAAATCGCAGTTGCGCGAACGGGTGTCGCAGCTCAACGAGGAAATCGCGGGGCTGACGGCGCAGGAACAGGCGAAGGAAAAGGAAATCTCGCTGGTGGAGAAGGAACTGGTCGGCGTGCGCCAGCTATACGAGCAGCGCCTGATCCAGATCTCGCGCCTGACCCAGCTGGAGCGTGACATGGCCCGGCTCACCGGCGAGCGCGGGCAATACATCGCGGCGCGCGCCCAGGCCAAGGGCAAGATCACCGAGACCGAGCTGCAGATCATCCAGGTCGACAAGGACGTGGTCAGTGAAGTCTCCAAGGACCTGCGCGAGACCACCGACAAGATCGGCGAGTTCGTCGAGCGCAAGGTGACCGCCGAGGACCAGCTCCGCCGCATCGACATCCGCGCGCCGCAGGACGGCGTCGTGTTGCAGTCGACGGTTCATACCGTCGGCGGCGTCATCACCGCCGGCGACGCCATCATGATGGTGGTGCCGAAGGCGGACGATCTCTCGGTCGAGGCCAAGGTCAATCCGCAGGACATCGACAAGCTGCAAGTCGGCCAGAAGACGCTGCTGCGGCTGTCGGCCTTCAACCAGCGCACCACGCCGGAGCTGAACGGCGTCGTCACCCGCGTCTCCGCCGACGTCAGCACCGACCAGCGCACTGGGCAGAGCTACTACACCATCCGCGTCTCGCTGCCGCCGAGCGAGGTCGCCCGCCTCGGCGAGGTCAAGATCATCCCCGGCATGCCGGTGGAAGCCTTCGTCCAGACCGGCGACCGCACCATGTTCTCCTATCTGATGAAGCCATTCAGCGACCAGCTGATGCGCTCGTTCCGGGAGCGGTGAGTTTCGCTGTTGCCCCCGAGCTTACGCTGTCATCACCCGCGAAGGCGGGTGATCCAGTATTCCATAGACGGCTGTAATTGAATGGAAGGCCGCGGCGTACTGGATACCCCGCCTTCGCGGGGTATGACAGCCGTTGCGTCGGACTCAATTGGACCTACCGTCGGTCATACTCATCCGGCCCCATCGCCCACGCCCACTCCTCGTGGCCAGGGGCGTAGGTGCGGTTGGTCTCTGCCGGGTTGCGGTTGACCAGGGGGCGCATGAACATCGGGTGCGTGGCGCTGCGAATCTCGTGCTCGACCGTGAACAGGTGCCTGCCGCCGTCGAGATCGATGATGTCGCGAAAGCGATACTGGTACTGGTTGTCTTCCTGCGAGACCAGGCCGCGCTCCCTGAGGCGATGGTAGGGGCCCGAGAAATCCGTGATGTAGATCTGCACGTGATGGCCGTCGTAATCCGGTTGGCGCCGGTCGGTCTCGCGGAATTGCAGGTACTGGTCCTTGCCGACCTTGACGCGCGCCATCGCGCCATCGCCGTTGAGAACTTCCGCCGGCATTCCCATGATCCGTGGGTAGAACGCACCAATGCCTTTCGCGGTCCCGACCGGCACATCGAACTCGACATAGGGAATGCCGAGCGTGATGCGCCCGAAGCGCGCGGCGTCCGGCTCATAGCAGCGCACGCGATTGCCCCACGGGCAGACGGCCTCGACATGATCGTTGTGCTCGCTGAATGCGAACGCGGTGCCTTCGAGCTTCTTTGCCACCGACGCCAGCCGCTCCAGCAGCGCCGCGCGCCCGGCGATGACGATCCCGATGTGGCCGCGAAGCACCTGCGCTGGGGCGCTCGGCAGATGAAACTGGCTCTTGCCGACATTGACCCACATGTTGGTGTCCGACACCATCAGATAGGGATCGCGGGTCAGCCCGAGGCCTGTGACGTAGAACAGCGTCGCCAGCCGCTGATCGGGCACGGTGACGTTGACGTGCTCGAAATGGATCGAGTTGCCGAGGTCTTCCGCGGCGCGGTCGAATGGGTGTTGCATGGGACGATTCCTCGATGGCCTGCTCTTGTAGGGTAGGCAGAGCGAAGCGTGCCCACCATTCTTTCGGCGGATCAATGGTGGGCACGCTACGCTTTGCCCACCCTACGAATCTACTTCTCCAAATTCTCCAGCAGCAAATTCAGCGCGGCGGCCGCGAACGCCTGCATGTTGGCCTGCCGGTCGGCGCTGCCGGTCTCCAACGTGAAAACCGCGCTTTGCGGCCCCGCCACCGCCACGCAAGTATGTCCGGCGGCGTCGCCATAGCGGTTGCCGGTCGGGCCGGTGGCGCCGGTTTCCGACAGTCCCCAGGTCGTCGCAAAACGCTGGCGACTCTGGCTTGCGAGCAGCTCTGCATAAGGCTCTGACGAGGAGCGAAGCCCCTTCATCGCCGCGTCCGGAATGTCCATCAGCAGCCGCCGCGCATCGCGGGTGTAGACCACCGCACCGCCGAGGAAATAGGCCGAGGCGCCGGGCACCGACAGCAGCGCCGCCGAGATCAGGCCGCCGGTCGATGATTCCGCAACGGAAATCGTCTGCTTCCGCGCGATCAGTTGCGTTGCAATTTGTTCGGCTATCGTTACGAGCTCTTTCATCTCGACTCCCTGAATTCCCGCCAGTCATGCCCTCCTAGCACAGGAGGGTCACGCTTGCCGAGTTGCGGCGCGGAGGCGGCCCTGATTGAATGCCGCAAACCACCGCTGATCAAGCGACCCCAGAGGACAAGAGGAAACATCATGACGTCGCCGATCGCAGGTGGCGTGGATTGCGATCTGCATCCCGCCGTGCCGCATTTGACCAGCCTGCTGCCCTACATGAACGACTACTGGCAGGACCAGGTGACGACGCGCGGCATGACCGATCTGGTTTCGCAATCCTATCCGACCAATTCGCCGATCTCCTCGCGGCCGGACTGGCGGCCGGGGCAGGGCAAGCCGGGCGAAAGCCTCGCCGACATGCAGAAGCAGGCCCTCGACAAGTTCGGCGTGGCCTACGGCATCTGCAACCCGCTCTACGGCGTCCAGATGGTGTTCTCGGAGGACATGCAGGATGCGTTCTGCCGCGCGCTGAACGACTGGCTGGCCAGGGAGTGGCTGGACAAGGACGCGCGGCTGCGCGGCTCGATCGTGATCCCGGCGCAAAGCGTGGAAAAATCCGTCGCCGAGATCGAGCGCTGCGCCAAGGACAAACGCTTCGTCCAGGTACTGATGCTGGTCATGGGCGACATGCCGCTCGGCAAGCGCGTCTACTGGCCGATCTATGCCGCGGCCGAACGGCTGGGCCTGCCGATCGGCATTCATGCCGGCAGCGCCTATCACAACCCGCCGACCTCGGTCGGCTGGGGCTCCTACCACATCGAGGATTACGTTGCGCAGGCGACCGCGTTCCAGACCCAGTTGACCAGCCTGATCGTCGAGGGCGTGTTCGCCCGGCATCCGAAATTGAAGATGGTGATGCTGGAAAGTGGCTTCACCTGGCTGCCGGCCTATCTGTGGCGGCTGCACAAGTTCTGGCGCGGCGTGCGGATGGAAACGCCGTGGGTCGATCGCGCGCCGGCCGAAATTGTGCGCAGCAACATCCGCTTCTCGCTGCAGCCGGTCGATGCGCCGCCGGATCCGGCAACCCTGGATCGCCTGTTTAATCATATGCAGTCGGACGAATTGCTTCTATTCTCGACCGACTATCCGCACTGGCAGTTCGACGGCGATGACGTGCTGCCGCCGGGATTGTCGCCCGATCTGGTCCGCAAGATCATGATTGATAATCCGCTCGCGACGTACGGCCGGCTAAAGATGAAGGAGACGACGCCATGAACGTTCAGTTCCGCCCTGAGTCGTCGGCTTCCACCAGCATCAAGACCGCGATCGCCGATTGCGACATCCATCCGGCGCGCGCCACCAACGATGAACTCTATCCGTTCATGGAGAAGCGCTGGCACGGGCATCTCCAGACCTACGGCAAGCAGGCCTATCACGGCATGATGGAAGGCCCGCCCTATCCGAAGGCGCAGCCAAATGCCTCGCGCCGCGACGCCTGGCCGCCGGAAGGCGGCCCGCAAGGTTCCTCGCTATCCTTCATGCAGAAGCAGTTGCTCGACCCCTACAATGTCGCACTCGGCGTGCTCAATCCGCTCAACAGCGGGCAGGGCCTGCGCAACCAGGATCTGGCCGGGGCGATCTGTTCGGCGATCAACGACTGGCAGATCGAGAAATGGACCAGCAAGGACAAGCGCCTGAAGGGTTCGATCGTCGTCGCCAATGAGGATGGCGTGGCCGCTGCCGCGGAGATCCGCAAGCGCGCGGGCGATCCGAACTACGTGCAGGTGCTGCTGCTCTCCCGCAATGTCGAGCCGCTCGGGCAGCGCCGCTACTGGCCGGTCTACGAAGCGGCGCAGGAGGCCGGGCTGCCGGTCGGCGTGCACGCATTCGGCTTCGGCGGCAATCCGCTGACGCCATCCGGCTGGCCGAGCTTCTACATCGAAGAGATGGTCGGCCATGCGCAGTGCCAACAGTCGGCGCTCGCAAGCCTCGTGCTCGAAGGCGTGTTCGAGCGCTTCCCGAAACTGAAGATGGTGATGATCGAGGCCGGCTTCGGCTGGGCGCCTTCGCTTGCCTGGCGCCTCGACAAGCACTTCGAGAAGCTGCGCAGCGAGGTGCAGCACCTGAAGCGCAAGCCGTCGGAATATATCCGCGACCACGTCTGGTGGACGACGCAGCCGATGGAAGACCCGGAGCGCCGCGAGCACCTGTTCGAGACGATCGAGTGGATCGGCTGGGACAAGCTCCTGTTCGCGACCGACTACCCGCATTGGGATTTTGACGAACCGTCGCGCGTGTTGCCGGCCGGCGTCAGCGACGCCAACCGCGAGGCGTTCTATCTCGGCAACGCCAAGAAGCTGTACGGAATATCCTGATGGTTCGGCACGTTATCGCCCCGGTGGACGAGTTGCCGCCGGGGACACGAAAATTCCTCACCATCGACGAGCGGCCGATCGCGATCTTCAACATCAAGGGCGAGTTCTTCGGCCTGTTGAACCGCTGCCCGCACCAGGGCGCGGCGTTGTGCGAGGGCCCGCTGATCGGGCTCGCGCAATCCTCCGACCCCGGCGAAATCGAATACACCAAGCTCGGCGAGATCATCCGCTGTCCCTGGCACGGCTGGGAATTCGATATCCGCACCGGCCAATCCTACTGCGACCCGAAGCGCTTTCGCGCCCGCGCCTATCCGGTCAACGTCGAACCCGGGTCCAGCGTGGTGAAGGGGCCGTATGTCGCGGAGACGCTCGCCGTGTCGGTCGAGAGCGATTACGTCGTAGTGGACTTGTAAGGCTGCCGTCCGCAAGCCTACGCGCCGAGAACGCCGCGGCGTAGCAATCCAGCCATGGCACCGCGGAGGCTGGCCTGGCCGGCAATGTTGCCCTGCGACGCGCTGAAAAGTCGAACCACCAAGCGTTGACGTTGTTCCGGGCTCAGGTCAAGGCGTGCGACCACGTCGTTGCGGGATCGCGACACCATCGAAATATCGGCCCATCCCAGCCCCTCGAGATGAATCTGATAGCGCCAGCCCGCAAGCTCGAGGGCCTCGCCGGCCGGACCCGAGAATCGTACCGAGGTGAGGGACAATGCGAGCAGGCGGCACGACAGGATTTTTCCGTCGCCTGCGAGCCAAACGGGCTCATCCGTTTCAAACTGGTCGCTGCTGCGGGGCAGTTCGAAGCACACGAGGAACGCGACGAAGGCGATCAGCATTGCGATGCCGGCCCACAGCAGGTTGAAGAAGTCGAGCGATGAAATCTCGCTTGCGGCATAGGGCGAGACGAACGCCCAGACGATGCTTGCGGCAGAGCTTGCCGCGATCAGGCCGAAGGTCGCGGCAAGCTTCCAGTGCACGCGCGGCGTGGAACGGTCGCCGCCCTTGTCGGTGATCTTGAACGGGCGCCCGAACGGCTTGATGATTGCGCTCAGCAGCGTCGCGGTCACCGCGAAACAGGTGATGGCGTGGGTGGCCTCCATGAACAAGGGCAGCGTCCGCGCGCGCGAGATCCATCCCATGTAGATGATCAGGCCGAGCAGCGCCGGCATGCCGTAGCGCAGGAACGAGTAGTAGTCGGCCTCGAACGCCGGCAGGCCGCCGAACCAGTAGATCGTCGGTGCGGCCAGCAATAACAGCATGTACGGCTTGCACAGCCAGTTCAGCACGCCATGAATATAATGCCAGCGCTGGGTGAAGCTGAAACCGCGCCCGAACAGCGGGCCGTTGCGCAGCAGGGCGACCTGGATGGTGCCGAGGCACCAGCGCGCGCGCTGGGTGATGTATTCCGGGATGCCCTCGGCAGAGAGTCCGAAACTGAGCGGCTCGTTCAGCCAGGACGTGCGGTAGCCATGCGCCAGCATGGTGTAGGTGAGATTGATATCCTCCGAGATCGCCTGCTGGGGAAAGCCGCCGATCTCGTCGAGCAGATCTCGGCGGACGACAAAGGAAGTGCCGACGCAGAACGCGCAGCCCCAGGCGTCCTTGGCCGATTGGAAGATGTCGAAGAAGAAGCGTTGATCGTCGACCCAGCTCTTCTCGGCCAGCAGATTGTGCTGGATCGGATCGGCGTTGTAGTAGAACTGCGGCGTCTGGACGATCGCGACTTCCGGGTCGGACAGCAGCAGGCCAACCGTGCGCTTGAGGAAATCCTGTCGTGGCGCGAAGTCGGCATCGAGCACGAGAATCACGGGCGCGTTGGTCTCGCGCGCGGTCGTCGCCAGCCCGTTGTTGAGGTTGCCGGCCTTCGCCCCCTTGTTGTCGGGCCGCGTCACGTGACGCGCGCCCACCCGCTGGCAATAGTCCCGCAGCCAGTCGCGCCTTGTGTCGTCGAGCACCCAGACCGTGGTGTTGTCATAATCGAGCGCCAACGCGCTCAGGATCGAGCGCTCCAGGATTTCGAGCGGTTCGTCATAGGTACAGATGAAGATATCGACGGCCGGGTAGTTGTCTGCCGCGGCGAGTGCCCGTTGTGCCGCATCGGCCTGCGCACTGCGGTCGACGTTGCGAAACAGGATGACGATCGACATCAGCGTGTACAGTATGGCCACCAGTTCGAACGCAATGAAGAGCCGCGGCCAAAGGCTTTGCGCCGTTACCGCGAAGGGCGGCAAGGTATCGTTCCATCGCCAGAGCGCGTATAGAACGAGAAAGGCGGCCGTTGTAGCACCGAACAGGACGCGGTCTCTGGCGCGCGACGGGTCCAGCAGCCGTGCCATGACCAGAAGGCCGAGGAAGATTCCGATATTGATGGTCACGAGCGACAGGTCGTCGCCGGCGGCAGGGAACATCATGGTATCCTTGTCCCGTTGAAGGGATTCCAGCCTGTTTCAGCCAGCACTGCCCATGCCGTCGCTCCCAGATGCGGACGGCGGTAGTAGAAGAAATCAGGCACGGTGTCGGTAGGGTCGATCGACAAGCCCGTGGTCAGTCGCGCCGCGCGCGTCGCGTTGAGCAGGCCGGACGGCGTCCGGTCCGCATTCAGTCCCGCCAGCAGCCGATCGCTCTCCTTCGCATTCCCGCTGATCCGGTAGGCAAGCGCGGCCTGCGCGGTGCCCTCGACCCATACGCCGTCGCGGTCGCCGTTGAAGTCGAACCCGCCATCGACGCCGAGGTGGTCTTTCGCGAAGCCGAGCGAAGCCTTCCAGGCTTTTGGCGAGTCAGGGATGGCCATCCAGGGCCAGAGCTGAACGTCGAGCGCGAGCAGGCCTTCATCCGCGGGGCTTCCGTCCGGCTTGGTGCCGAGCAGGAAGTGATCGCCGCGGAAGGCGCGATCGAGCAGCTTGCGGGCTTGCCCCGACGCTTCGTCGTATTTCCGTTCCCCGGTCAGGCGGAACAGCCAATGCGCGGCGGCAAAGACGTCCACATTGTGTTCGGTGGACATCCAGGTGAGCTTGACCTGCTGCGGATCGTAGCCGTGAAAGCCGCCGCGGAAGCCGTCGCCGGAGGCGGTGGCGGCGATGATCCAGTCGACCAGGCGCCGCGAGTCCGAAAGATATTGGGGATCTTGCGTCGCCTCATACATCGTCAGCAGCGCCAATGCCGCCCATGCGACATTGCCGGTCGAGGTGCCGTCCTGTGCCGCATCCTCGCCCCAGATTTTGGCTTGCGCATCCCACCAGCCCGGGAGATTGGGTGCACCCTGGCCTACCGCGCCGGCCCGATAAGCGTTGCGAATCCGACCATCGTCAAAACTCCGGTCCTGGCGCGCGGCCCGGCTCAACGCTTTGCCGATCGGCTTCGCGTCCGCGAGGTTGCCGCAGGCGATCAGTGCAATGACGGCAAGCGCATTGTCGTAGACGAAAGCGGTCGTGGCGATGCCTGAAGGCAGGCTGACCTCGTTCGTGCCAGGCTCATAGCTGCGGATGAAGACCGCTTCCGCCCCGCGCGCAAGCGGAGTCACGGCCTTGTGCAGGCCGGCGCAGAAGGGGCCCGGCGCTCGTGCCTCGCGGCCCGAGGCGGGCGGCGAAGCCATCATGGCTGCGCACAACGCCATCACGATCATGCGCATCATTGCGAGACGATCGCACGGGTTCTGGGCAGCCAGTCTTCGTCGGATCTCAACTGCGGCGGCGGTGGTGAACGAAAGGCGGTTTGCAGTCGGGAGATGCCGGCACGGCGGACATCTGCACCGAACGATGCGTCCTGCGCGCGGGCGGTGTCGCGTTCGTCCTCATCGAACCATGAGGCGACGAGGTGACCGAGCCGGCGCCATGTGACCGACATCGAGGGCACCACGCCATTGTCGCGCGTCACCGTTACCCACTGGCCGACGGGGCAGGTCGGTGTAGACGTCGTTGCCGTTTCTTGCGCCTGTGCGCCGTCTCCCTCCGCGCTATCCGGGTTGATGATCGCGTAAAGTTCGCGCCGCTCGGTTTGCGGAAACGGCACGGCGAAGCGCTCGTCGACCTTGTCGCTGGTCTTCGGCAGTACTGCGCTTACGATTCCGGACCGGAACGTGCTTCCATCGATGCGGACACGGGTGCCCGGCATCATGTTCTGACCCTGCCTGTAGGAGAAGATGGCAACCACAAAACGATTGTCGCAGTCGACGATTGAGCTGATAGTGTCGCCCGCATTGACGTGGCGCCCTACCGCGGTGCCAATGGTCAGCACCTTGCCGCTGCCGGGCGAAAGCACGTCGGCGGCCGCCAGGCTGGCCAGCCTTTTCCGCTCGGCGTCGATCAGATTTTCCAGGTCGGCAAGCACGACCGATTGCTGCTTCTCCTCGATTTCCATCCGCTTCGCGTCCAGATCGATATCCCTGCGCTTCTGAGCCAGATTGTTGAGCGCAATCAGTTCATCGCCCACGTATATGCCGCTGTTGAGCGCGCTGAGCTGCGCCATCTTCTGGCTCAGCTTCGCGGTTTCCGCGTCCGCGTTGTGTCGGGCCGCGGCGAATTGCTGCGAGGTCGGCTTGACCATGTCGATACTCGCGGCAGCGCGCGATACCATGGCGTTTTGTCGTTCCACCAGCGCCTGCTTCTCCGCGCTCATGGCGTTGGATTGCGCGACGCGGGCGCGCGCCTCCTCGATCTGCGACCGGAACTGAGTTTTGAGCTGTTCGGACTGATTGCCGATTTCGGTGTCGATGGCAGCAACATAAGCGAGATCGGAGGCGTGCTTCGCACGCGTCGCCTCGAGCTTCTGCCGTGCGTCTGACGACTTTTCTTCCAGCAGAATCAGCGTGGTGCGATCGAGGCGCGGATTCCTGATCTGGGCCAGCCTGTCGCCGTCGCGAACGTCTTTGCCGGGAAGCGCTGCGAGTGCGCCAACCTCGCCGCCGATCGGCGCGGTCAGAAGCGTTACTGGAGCATTGATGACAGCGCGGTCGGACTGATCGGCGACGATCGGCGGCGCCACCGCCGTGAGCATCAGGATGGACAACAATCCCGCAACGCCGATGGTCGAGACTCGCAATATCGTTTGATGTTTCCGGACGGTCGCACCAGTTTCGCGTCGATCGATCATCAGCTCTCTCTCGTTGCAGTTGTTCCGAAGCGCCTCCCTGCCAATCGGGTGCCGATTTTTCCCGACATCTTATGGGCAGTGCAACAATGCAGGACAGATTAGGTTGCAAAACAATTTGAGGAACTGCGGAATAGCCGCCGCGGGGAACCGGCTTTGCGTGGTGTTGGTGAGTTGGCGTGGCTGTTCCGGACATCGTCGCGCCGCGGCGTTCCTTGCCGATTTTCGATAGCGATTCTGGGCCTGTCGGCATGTATTGCAGCGCTGATCTCGTAGAAATGCATAGGCTCCGTTAACTTCTTGGTCGCAGGATTGTGCCGGGAACAAGAAGGCTTCCGGGCGTGATCGTGTCGGCACCACGGGCTGAGGCGTTCAAATGCTGCGGCTGGCGACGGTCACACGACAGGTCTGCCGCTTCGCCTCCCTAAGAAGAATCCGAGTGCGGAGTCCTGTTCGGACTGACCGATACCGGACCATCCAAATCTCCATCACACAGTTGCGAGTGAGCAGCGGAAAGCGGCTCGGGGACACCGATGTCTATACTTCGGGAGTTGAATGACGCCATCTCCAGGGGAACGCCCGAAAGCCGTTTGCAGGCTTTGTGGCATGCAACCGACATGCTGCTGATGGGCCGGTATACCGAAAGCGAGATCTGGATCTTTGGGGAAGTGATCGGACAGCTCTCGGAGGAAATCGAGCTGGCGACACGCTCCCAACTCGCCAGGCGGCTGGCGCGCAGCGACCAGGCGCCGATCCAGATCGTCAACAAGCTCGCCTTCGACGGTTCAATTGATGTCGCCGGCCCCGTCCTTCGCTATTCCGAGCGGCTCGACAACCAGGTGCTGGTCGCGAACGCCCGCTGCCAAGGTCAGCAGCATCTCCTGGCAATCTCGCGGCGAAAATCCATCGACGAGCCGGTCACCGATGTGCTCGTGCAGAGAGGCGACCAGACGGTCGTGAATTCCGTCGCCGTCAATACCGGCGCGCGTTTCTCGGATTCCGGCTTCCTGCAATTGATCAAGCGTTCCGAGAACGACTCCATCCTGGCCGAGCATCTGGGGCGACGGCGGGATATCCCGCGGCACCTGTTCCAGCAATTGATCGCAAAAGCGTCCGACGATGTTCGAAAGAAACTTCAGTTCGAGCGACCCGAAGCGCGCAATGCCGTCGCAGACGTCGCCGGATCGCTGCATGCGATGTTTGGCCCCGCGTCGAAGAACTATTTCATCGCCAAGAAGGCCGTAGGCGCGAAGCACCGGATCGGCGACCTGGGGGAAGCGGCGCTTCTCGAATACGCCCAGGCGCGCAAACTCGATGAAGCGGTCATTGCGCTCTCGTTGTTGTGCACGCTGCCGGCCGATGTGGTCGAGCGGGCGATGTTGGCGGCTGACAAGGAAGCCTTGCTGATTCTGGCGAAGGCCCTCGACCTGTCCTGGGCGACGACGCTGGCGCTGTTGTTTCTCGGTGCTCCGGATTACCGGATTGCGACCAAGGATCTTGACGCGATGAAAGCGGAGTTCACCCGGCTGGATGTCGAGACGTCCGGTAAAGTGCTGCAGGCCTATCGCTCGCGCAGGGAGTCCGCTGGCTCGAGCCTGAACCCCCGGCCTCAACTTCATCCGGTCTGAAGCGCGCGGCTGGTTCGACTAAAGTCGGCTGCCGCGCGCACAGCACACGCCTCGCCGGCAGGGGGTGCGACGAAGTTGCCGAGCCCGCGGCCAGCGTGTCGCCTTCCGCATCCTTGCCCCGGCTGCTAGCGTCGAAGCCGAACCCGCTCGTCTGGGGGACATTGACACGCACGAGTTTGGGTGGACCTGCATTGCTGTTTCCGTCGGATCTCACATCTTTCCTCGACCTCATCCGCCAGCACGGCGATGTGGCCTACAGCTTCATGTTTGCCTATTCGGCCTCGCATAGCCTGCTGCTAGCGTTGTTCGCCGGCTATGCGGCGCATGCCGGGGCTCTCAGCCTCGGCACGCTCATCGTGGTCTGCTGGTTCGGCAGTTTTACCGGCGACGTCATTCGTTTCTGGATCGGACGACGTTATGGCGCCCGCCTGCTCGATCGTTATCCGCGGTTCGAGCGGCCTGTACAGACGGTGATCCGGCTTGCGGATCGACACTATGTCTGGATGATCCTGTTTCATCGTTTTCCGCACGGCATCCGCGGACTCGCGGGATTCGCCTACGGGATGTCGCGGCTGCCCTGGTCCACTTTCCTGGCGCTCAACTTCGTTGCGGCGGGCCTTTGGTCCGGCACCGTCGTCTCGGCCGGCTATGCCTTCGGCCAGTTCTCGGAGAAGTCAATGAACAATGCTTCCTCGGGTCTCGGCATCGTGATGCTGGTTCTCTTCCTGGGTCTATCCTGGCTGCTCAGCCGCAAGCTCGAGCGCATCGTGGAGCGGTACTGATCGCCATTCTCCGGCCTGTTCACAGCAGGCAGGGCGGAACCGCAAGTCATCCACATCAAATCACAGCCCAATGATCTGACCGCGCGAGCGATTTTATTTCTTGCGATGATTTTTCATGCCGATTGACATCGTGGCGAATGAAGATTCGCGAACTGTGGCGGAACACGGAAGGCGCGCTTCCAATTTTGGCCGGATGATGATCGGACAGTAACGCTGCCGCAGATCGTGCATCCCGACTTGAATTTGCAGGCCCGACCCGTCGCTAGTTCCGGCAGGCAACGCCTCCACCGATTACCGTCACGGGACGCGTTGCGCAAATGCAGTGGAGTACAGCAATGAAGGCCAAGGATCGGATTTGTGGACGCGAGTACAAGGACCGCCTCGAGAATTTGCTGAGCACCTCCTTCAACACACAAGTGCAGCCATTGAGATCACTCGAGACCGCAACCAAGAAGCGGAGAGCACAGAAAAAGGCGGCGGCCAATCCCGGGGACGCGAAGCCAACGCCGCCGCCGTCCCGCTAATGCAGCTGCGCTCGTCCCGCGGCCTCTATGTCTGGCAGCGCGAGGACAGGCTCAGGGCCTGCAGCAGTTCGTCGAACGCATTTGGACGGCAGGGCTTGAGCTCGACCACCGCCTTCGATTTCTCCGCCTTTGCAGCTTTGCTGGAATTGGCGAGCTTGGGCGGTGGCTTGGCGGGAGCGGCATCTTTCGGCCGAGGCTTGGGCTTTTTGACCGCGTCCCTCTTTGCGTTCGGAGTGGATCCAACGACGCCTGAATTCGCTTCTGCAAGCATGGCGATCGGATCGCGCGGCGGCGACATCGGTTCGGCAAGTGCAATCGGCTGAACCGGCGCTTCCTGTGGCATGCGGTGCACTTCCAGCCGATCGCCCTTCTTCAGGGTGTCGCCCGATGTGCTTGCGTCAAGCGTCAATTGCTCGAACGGATCAATCTCGCTTGGTTTCGAGCGTGATGGCGTTCCCAGCTCCATGGCAATGAGAACGCCGAGACCGATAACGATGAGACAGATCCTCATCATGATCTTACGCTTCCAAACGAAGATGCCTGAGCAGAGCCGGCCGAATGCTCGGCCCTACATCGCAGAACGATCTTGGGATTCAATGAGGCAGGTTGGCGGCAACCGCGGCAGTGACGCCGCGAAGTTTGAAAATACGGTTAATCCGGCCGGGTAAGGATTGGTTAGCCATCGCGATTTGTTCACTCGTCATCGTCCGCCTTGTGCGCGTTTGCGCACTGGGGCGGGACGATCCAGTATTCCAGAGACGGCAGCGATAGAGCCGATAAGCCGCGGCGTACTGGATGCCCGCCTGCGCGGGCATGACGGACCACTCTGTGGCAGAGGTCGCGGCTACTCCGCTGCTCCGTGCGCCATCGCCTTGCGCTCCATGGCGTACCGCACCAGCGCCACGAACCGGTAGATCCCGTGCACGAACTTGCCGTAGGGCATGGTGACGAACAGCGAGAACACCACGCCGAGATGCAGCGCCAGCAGCGGGCCCATCGCGGCGGTCTCGCGCAGCACCAGCAGCGCTAGGCCAGTCAGGCTGGTGAGGAACAGCATGACAATGAAGGCTACGTCCATGCCGTAGCGGGTCTCATCCACCAGCACGGGATCGCGCTTCGATTTCTCAATCAGCAGGCCGATCGGCCCGATCAGCAATCCGATGCCGCCCAGCGTACCCAGCACGACGGGCACGTCCCACCACGGATACGGCGCCTCGCGCGCCAGCAGGTAATGATAGAGCGTGGCGACGCAGGTCGAGGCGAAGCACAGCGCAAAGCCGTAGAACGTCAGGTGGTGATAAAGCTTGCGGCGATCGGTCGGGCGGTCGTCCTCGTTGAAGCAGCCGACCCCGCCGCCGTCGAGATAGCGCAGTTCGCCGGCGTCGCGGATCGCCTGCAGCAGCGCGCCCGCGTCGGCCTTCATGCCGACGGGTTCGCCGATGTCGCGCCAGAAGGCGCGGACGCCCATGACGAGGGCCACGATTGCATAAAGGAACGCCGCGCCGAACAGGCCCGCCATCGCGTTGTGCGGCATCAGCTTGTAGAACGCACCCGGCCCGGTATGGACGCCGAACAGAACCTGGCGATCATGGTAGGCGGCAAAGCCGAATATGAAAGCGGCGACGCTGAGCGCGGCAACCAGGCTGATGACGAGGCCGTTGCGCGCGAATGCGCCCGACAACGCGCGCGGCCACGCATAGGCCGCATAGGAATCGGCCCGCGCCACGGCCAGCGTCTGCGGCACATTGACGTTGAATTCATGCGGCGGCGAGAACTGGCAGTCGGTGTAGCAGGCGCCGCAGGAATGGCAGAGATTGGCGAGGTAGTTGAGGTCGCTGTCGGAGAATGCGCGTCGCATTTCCATCGCCGGAAATACTGCGCACAGACCTTCGCAATAGCGGCAGGAATTGCAGACCGTCATCAGACGGTCGGCTTCCTCCAGGATTCTCGTTCCGTGCATCGCTAGGCTGTTTCCCGTCTCGACATCTCAGTTCTTCGCATTCCGTGCTGCTTCCCGTCCCGCCACCCGGCCGAACACGCTGCCGATGGTCATGCCGATGCCGGCGGCGTAGCCCTTGCCGAGCACGTTGCCGGCCATGATCTCGCCGGCTGCGAACATGTTGGCGGAGGGTTTGCCGTCCTTCATCATCATGCGCGACTGCTTGTTCACGCGGGTGCCGAGATAGGTGAAGGTGATGCCCGGCCGCACCGGATAGGCCAGATACGGCGCGTGCTCGATTTTTCGCGCCCAATGCGTCTTTGCCGGCGTGATGCCTTCGGTTCGGCAATCGTCGAGGATGGTATGGTCGAACGTACCTGGCTGCACCGCGGCGTTGAAGTCGGTGATGGTCTTTTCCAGCGCGGCCGGGTCGAGTTCGAGCTTGCCGGCGAGTTCCGCAATCGTCGGCGCGCCGATCGGCGGGAACAGCGTCGGCATGAAGCTGGTGACGACGCTCGAATCAAAAATGATGAAGGCGATCTGGTCGGGTTGCGCCGCCACCAGCCGGCCCCAGATCGCATAGCGCTTCGGCCAGATGTCCTCGCCCTCGTCGTAGAAGCGCTGGGCGTGCTTGTTGACGACGATGCCGAACACGACCGAGTCGTGGCGGGTGATGATGCCGCCGTCGAATTTCGGCGCTCGGGCGTCGATGGCGACCGCGTGGCATTGCGTGGGATCGCCGATGTCCTGAACGCCCTTGGCTAGCAGCATCCTGAGAATCGAGCCGCGGTTATAGGGCGTGCCGCGGATCAGGAAATTGTCGGCGGCCTCGCCCCAATACTCCTTCAGCCATTCGATGTTGGCCTCGAACCCGCCGGCAGCCGCCACCAGCGCCGAAGCGCGGATCTCGGTTGCGCCATCGATCGGCTTCTTCAGCCGCGCAGACAGGAACATGCCGTCCTCGATATGGAGGTCGATGACCTCGGCATCGTAGACGATCTCGACACCGAGCTTTTCGGCGGTGAGATAGAGCGCGTTCAGCATCGCCCGGCCACCGCCGAGGAAGAACGAATTGGTGCGGCCAAGGCTCAGCGTGCCGCCGAGTGAGGGTTGCCAGCGCACGCCCTGTTCGACGATCCAGTTCAGGATGTCCTTGGACTCCCTGATCATGAATTTCGCCAGCTCTTCGTCGGTCTGCCCGCCGGTCAGGCGCAGCAAATCGTCCCAGAATTCCTCTTCCGTGTAGGGCCCGGTGAGAATCTCGGTCGCCGCATCGTGGGCGCAGCGCATGTTGCGGGTGTGTCGGGTATTGCCGCCGCGATAGAATTTCGGCGCGCCCTCCAGCACCAGCACGGAAGCCCCGGCGCGGCGGGCGCTGATGGCGGCGCACAAAGCGGCGTTGCCGCCGCCGATCACAAGCACATCGAATTTTCTGGAGAGATCGACCATGCACTCTTGTTATCGTTGTTGGCATGGAAATCAAACCGGCGCGCGGCCGGGCCGATCCATCCGCCCGGCGATTTTCTAGCCTGCTGCGGCGACCGCGTCACGCGTCTCTTGCAGTGTGAATCGCATCGCCATGCGACGATGTCGCATGCGTCGCGCCGTGCGAAATATCTGTTTCGTCACGGCTTGCTTTGCACCGAGGCGAGCAGCCACTGCCGGAAGGCCGACAGCTTTGGCGGATCGGTCCGGCCCGCAGGCGAGACCAGGTAGAATCCGGCATCGACCGGCAGCGTGATCTTGAAGGGAACCACGAGGCGCCCCCTGGCGATGTCTTCCTGCACGTAAGCCGTGCGGCCCATCGCGACGCCGACGCCGTCGATCGCGGCCTGCACCGTCATGAAGATCATGTCGAAGGTCACGCCGGGCTGCCTGGAAAAATCCGCCGGCAGGCCGGCCGCCCACAGCCAGAGCCGCCAGTCGTCGCTGTTGAAGTTGCTGGTGTGCAGCAGAACGTGCTCCTTAAGGTCCTCGGGGCATTTCAGCGGCTTGTTTCCCTGCAGCAGCGCCGGGCTGCACACCGGGAAAAGCTCGTCCGCCAGCAGCCAGTCGGCGCGCAGGCCCGGCCATTGGCCACGGCCGTAGCGGATCGCGGCGTCGACATTGTCGCGCTGGAAGTCGACCAGATTGGTCGAGGTGGTGATGCGCACGTCGATGCCGGGATGGGCCTCCTGGAATGCGGATAGCCGCGGGAGCAGCCATTTGGCCGCGAGCGAGGCCAGCGTCGAGACCGTCAGCACGTGGTCGTCGTCCTTCCGCAGCAGCCGGTCGGTTGCGAGCCGCAGGTCGTTGAAGGCGGCGCGGATGCCGGGGAGATATTCCTGCGCCTGCTGGGTCAGCGTCAGCGAGCGGTTCTGGCGGATGAACAGCCGAACCCCGAGTTCTTCCTCCAGCCGCTTGATCTGATGGCTGATCGCGGTCTGCGTGACGTTCAGCTCGGACGCCGCCTGCGTGAAGCTCAAATGCCGGGCCGCGGCCTCGAAGGCGCGCAGCCCGTTCAGCGACGGCAGCCTGGCGGTCATTCCGCACTCCCCAAATGCATGAGTTTATATCATCCGAAGCGGTACAAAGTGTCGTTTGTGGAAGGTTCGGATTGCGCAGATATTAGCACCAACAGATTACCAAAGGAGCCTCAAATGTCCACTTATACGCATGAATCGATGATAAATCATCATGGTGCGGGCTTTTTGACCCAGGTCGCCGAAACCCTCCATGTCTGGCGGCAGCGCTACCGGTCGCGCCGCGAGCTGGCCCAGTGGTCGGCGCGGGAGCTGCACGACATCGGCATCTCCTGGAGCGACATCGCCTACGAGGCCGAAAAGCCGTTCTGGCGGGCTTGAGCAGCAGCCAGGCCGGCGCAGCCTTCGCAGGGACGCCGGCCGTTTTCTCTTAGCTCCGCGGGAGCGACCGATGAGCACCATGCGTCTCGACGATCTCAGGCAATATTCCGGCGTGCTGCATGCACGGAATGGCGATGACGTCACCGTGCGCTTTGTCGAGCCGCGGGATGCCGGGGCGCTTCAGGGTTATTTCCGCGCGCTCACCACCCGCTCCCGCTACAACCGTTTCCTCGGCGCGGCCAGTGAACTGCCACCGTCGCTGCTTGCGGATTTCATCCATGTCGGCGAGGCGGACCGGTTTAGTGTCGTGGCGACCATGCCGGTTGACGGTCGCGAGACCATCGTCGGCGAGGCGCGCTATGCGTTCGACAGCGGCACGTCATCCATCGAATTCGGCCTGTCGATCGATGACCGCTGGCAGGGTCACGGCATCGGCAAGGCGCTGCTGAAGAACCTCGAATGCCGCGCGGTTTCGTTTGGTGCTTCGCGACTGTTCGGCGACACGCTGCGCTCGAACGACGCCATGATCGCGCTTGCCCGCAAGTCCGGCTACGCCTTCGTCAATACGCCCGGCGACTGGAAGCTGGTGCGCTTCCAGAAAGAGATCCACGTCGTCGAACCGCAGGAAATCCCATGCGCCAGTTGGCGGCTCGCCGCCGTCTCTCCCGGCGCAATGTCCTCGCTTGCGGCTTGACAAGACTGAGCCCGGTTCTGCCCCTCCAGAACCGGGCTTTTTTCTCTGATCAGATCCCCCTGAACACCGGCTTGCGCTTCTCGATGAACGCCTGCACGGCCTCCTTGTGATCGGCCGTCACCTGCGTTCGGATCATGCGCTCGGCCTCGTGATCGCGGGCGGTGGCGAAATCGAACATCAGGGCTTCGTCGAGATTATCCTTCATGTAGCGGATCGCGATCGTCGGTCCCTCGGCGATCGATTTGGCGAGCGCGAAGGCTTCCGCCTGCAGCTTGTCGTCAGGGACCACGCGGTTTACCAGGCCGATCGCCTCGCATTTGGCCGCATCGACCCTGTCGCAGGTGAACATCAGTTCCCGCGCCCGCGACGTGCCGACCAGCCGCGTCAGCAGCCAGGCAATGCCGTAATCGCCGCTCAGGCCGACCTTGAGATAGCCGGTGGAAAGGAATGCCGATTGCGCCGCGATCCTGATATCGCAGGCCATCGCCAGCGCGAGCCCGGCGCCGACCGCGGGGCCGGGCAGGGCGGCGATGGTCGGCTTGCGCACCGAGACCAGCGCGCCGGTCAAAAGACGCTGCCGCTCCTGCAGATCGGCGACCCGTTCGTCATGGGACATTTCGAGCTTCTTCTTGTCGCGGTTCGCGCCCATGCCCTTGACATTGCCGCCGGCGCAGAACGCGGTGCCGGCACCGGTCAGCAGCAGCACGCCGACATCGGGATTCTCGCCGCAGGCCTTGATCATGTTGCGCAAGGCCGGCGTCAGATTATCCGACAGGGAATTGCGCGCCTCGGGGCGGTTCAGCGTGATGATGGCGACGCGCTCGCGGATCACGCAGAGCAGTTCATCGGTGCCGGTGTCGATCCTGGTCTCGGTAGTCATGTCGCTCCCTTTGTTATTGTTATTGCGCGCCCTGCATTTCTTCTGGGTCCGTCATTTCGGGGCGATGCGAAGCATCGAACTACGGGGCGCCCCTTGCGCCCCTGAGAATCTCGAGATTCCGGGTCTGGTCCTTCGGACCATCCCGGAATGACTGCCTCACTCAGAACTTCTCCACCCACGGCCGCAGTTCGACTTCCCAGGTCCAGGCGCTTCGCGGCTGTTGCAGCACATTCCAGTAGCTCAGCGCAATGGCGTCGGGATCGAGCATCGAGTCAGGTTTATCCGCAGGCTCGGTACGGGTCGCGCTGCGGATGCCGCCGTCGATGACGAAATGCGCCACGTGAATTCCCTGCGGCGACAATTCGCGTGCCATGCTCTGCGCGAGCCCGCGCAGTGCGAACTTGCCCATCGCGAACGGCGCCGACTGCGCATAGCCCTTGACGCTGGCGGAAGCGCCGGTGAACAGGATCGCGCCGGCCTTGTTTGGCAGCATGCGCTGCGCCGCCTGCTGCGCCACCAGAAAGCCGCCAAAGGCCGAAACCGCGATGGCGTTGGCGACATCCGCCGGCACCAGGTCGGTGAAGGCGCCGCGCGCCCGTCCGCTGGCGTTATAGACCACGAGGTCGGGCGTGCCGATCTCGCGCTCGACCATGCCAAAGAGACGCTCGACCTCTTCGGCCTCGGTGGCATTGCAGGCAAAGGCGCGGGCCTTGGTTTCGGTGCAGAGCGCGCCGAGTTTCTCGATCTTGCGCGCGGCGAGCGCAACCTTGATGCCTTCACGCGCAAATAGCCGCGCCAGCGATGCGCTCAAGCCTTCGCCGGCGCCGACGATGAGGGCGGTCTTGTATTTCGGAATTTCCATGGCGCGATCCTCGAATGGTCGGAAACTGGTACTTAAGCGCGCAATCCGGCAAGGCAACCCGCGGCCGCGAGGATCAGGTCGAGATCCCCCTTGTCGGCCAGGCTTGCGTACTTCGCGCGCAGCATGCCTAGCGATCTTGCGTGATATTTCTGTGGCTTCTGGATCCAGACATTGTCGCCGAGCGTGACGCTGAATTCATCCTTGGCCTCTGCCAGCGCCTTCTCGTTGGCCAGGGTCCAGGTCCAGAATTGCCGCCCGACCTGCCTGGTCAGGATCGGCATCATTGTCGGCGCCAGCGTCTTCCACGATTCGAACGCGCCTTCGGCCCGCGGCCACAGCATGCGGTGGATCCAGTCGAGCACATGTGGCGCGTTGCCTTCGATCAGGGCGCCGGCGGTCGGGTCGGTCCACAGCTCATAGAGTTGTCCCCAAAGGCCGAAGTCGCCGAAAGCAGGCCTGCCGCCGAACAAATAGGGGCGAGTCGCGAGGTGATCGTCGAGCAGGCCCAGCATCTCCTGGAAGCCGATTTCGATCTGCGACGCGGTCAATTCATTCGAGCCGACATACCAGACGCGCTCCACCATGCGGATGCGAACCTGTCCG
>JAESGP010000078.1_pt1 | contig 95623 bp, 109 predicted proteins | sample 9269741 | NCBI WGS metagenome assembly JAESGP01 (sample SAMN15720684, study PRJNA650882) | algae metagenome | isolation source: Desmonostoc vinosum HA7617-LM4 and co-occurring heterotrophs from cave wall | place: USA: Waikapalae cave, Hawaii | collected 2011-05-27 | reverse complement strand
ATAGGTGTTCGGGATGTTCTTGCGCTGCATCTCGGTGTTGACGCCGCGCACGATGCCTTCGGACACCGCATGCGCCGTCGCAAGCACGGTGAGGTTGATCTGCAGCATGGCGCGGAAGGTGTCGTGATGGCGCCGCAGCGTGGTCAGCAGTTCCGGCGAGACCTGCGCCAGATACTTTTGCGCGTTCTTCAGCGTCTCGACCGCCACCATGTAGCGCCGCGACTGTTCGCCTTTCTGCGCCTCGAGCCGCAGCGCTTCGCGGATCTGGCCGGCGCGCACCAGTTCGGTTTCGCGCTCGATGATGCCGAGCAGGGCGCTCATCACATCCATCAGCTCTTCGGCGAGCTTGCGTGCCTCCAGCGGCGTGGAGATCGCTTTCACGGGTGCGGGCGTTGCTTGAAGACGCTGGTTCATGTCGGTTTCTCTTTATGCGTCAGCCGGCGCGGTTGGCTTGTTGCAGGATCAGGCTGCGGAAGACGTCGTTGGAAATGCCGACGCCGCCGGACCTGGCGAAGGATTTCGCGTATTCGTCAGTGATCATCGAGCGCCAGGCGCCGGTGCCGGGCGTATCGCCGAACGGGCCGTCGCCTTTGATGCCGGTGGTCATCTGCGAAAACATCGAGTTGAGGAACATCGCCTCGAACTCCTGCGCCTTGGCGCGGGTTTTCTGCTGCGCTTCGGGCGAAATCTTTCGCAGGGCATCGGCAAGCTGCGGATCGTTGCGGCCGTTGATGCGCGAAGTCCCGGACTTCGTGTACGCGGTGATGCCGTTGACCAGGCTCGTTTCCATCACATCACCTCGATGTCGGCCTGGATCGCGCCGGCGGCCTTGATCGCCTGCAGGATGCTGATGAGGTCGCGCGGGCCGATGCCGAGGCCGTTGAGGCCGTCGACGAGCTGCTGCAGCGAGACGCCGTCTTTCACGACAGCGAATTTCTTGCCGTCTTCGGAAACGCTGACGCCGGTGCGCGGCGTCACCACGGTCCGGCCGCGCGACAGCGGGTTGGGCTGGCTGACTTGCGGGCTCTCCGAAATCGAGACGGTGAGATTGCCCTGCGCCACCGCAACAGTGGCGACGCGGACGTCGCGGCCCATCACGATGATGCCCGAGCGCTCGTCGATCACGATCTTGGCGGCGAGATCGGGATCGACCTGCAACTGCTCGATCTCGGTCAGGAAGGCGACGACGTTGCCCTTGAACTCGGCGGGGATCGCGAGCTGCACGGTGGAGGGATCGATCGGCTCGGCGGTCTTGACGCCGAGGAAATCGTTGACGGCGGCCGCGATGCGCTTGGCGGTAGTGAAGTCGGCGTTGCGCAGCGCGAGGCGAACATTGGGCAGGCGATTGAGCGCGAATTCGATCTCGCGTTCGATGATCGCGCCGTTGGGGATCCGGCCGTTGGTCGGCACGCCGCGCGTGACGCTGGCGGCGGCGCCTTCGGCCGCGAACCCGGCGATGGCGAGCGAGCCCTGGGCCACCGCATAGACGTTGCCGTCGGCGCCGAGCAGGGGGGTGACGAGGAGGGTGCCGCCCTGCAGGTTCTTGGCGTCGCCGAGCGCGGAGACGGTGACGTCCATCCGCGTGCCCTGCGTCCCGAAGGCCGGCAGGTTGCCGGTGACCATGACGGCGGCGACGTTGCCGGTGCGGATGGTGGCGCCGCGGATGTTGACGCCCATGCGCTCGAGCATCGCCTGCAGCGATTGCTTGGTGAAGGGGATGTTGTTCAGCGTGTCGCCGGTGCCGTTGAGGCCGACGACGAGGCCGTAGCCGATCAACTGGTTCTGCCGCACGCCTTCGATATTGGCGAGATCCTTGATCCGCGAGGTCGCGCCTGCGGACGAAGGCGATAGCGCCAGCGCCAGCAGCGCGGCGCAGGCCACCCAAAATGCGTTTGCCGAACGGATGCCGGGCATCCTGTGCTCCCCTCGAGGTCATCAACCGGACCGCTGCGCCACTCCCATGACGATGGTCCGCCATTAACTATGCGAGCGCCGTGCCACGTCGCTGCGCCGGAGCAATGTCTTGATGTTGCTCACTATTCTTTGGGGTGGCGGACTGCGGCGGCTTCACCACGATGGGCGAAACTGCCGGAGGGCGGCAGATTTTGCCGGGTCGTTTACGCGTCATTAACCATAGCGAGGCGAAGCTTGCGCGCATTCCACCGGCGGAATCATCACGATGCGCATCTACGGACCAAACGGCACCACGCTGGGATCGCCCGCCAGCCACACACGGCGAACCAGTTCGACCGGCTTCTCGTTGCCGGATACGCCGGCCACGCCCGAGGAGCCGCGCTCCGCGACGGCGCCGAAGGCTGCGGGCAGCATCGATGCGCTGCTCGCCATGCAGGGCGTCGAGGATCCGACCGAGCGCCGCAAGCGTTCGGTGGCGCGGGGCAGGGGCGCACTCGACGTGCTCGACGAACTCAAGATCGGGCTATTGTCGGGCAACCTCGATGCTTCCACGGTGAACCGGCTGCGCGATGCGGCAGCCAACCTGAAATCCTCATCCGGCGATCCCGGTCTCGACTCGGTGCTGTCCGAGATCGAGCTGCGCGTCGAAGTGGAACTTGCCAAGGCAGGACGAGTCTAGATCGTTCGCGCGTTGGACGGCGGCGCTGACCTACGCCGCAATCGATTTGCGCTGCGCGTCATAGCGGCGCTGCGCGTTCAAAACTTCCTTCAGATTGTTCTCCGCCCAGTCGCGCAGCGCATCGACGGCGCCGGCCAGCGTGGTGCCGAGCGGCGTGATCGAATACTCGACCGTCACCGGCACGGTCGCGATCGCGCGGCGCCTGATCAGCCCGTCGCGCTCGAGCGATTTGAGAACCTGGCTCAGCATCTTCTGTGAGATGCCTTCAATCGAGCGCCGCAACGCGTTGAAACGCATGGGCTCGTCGCGGACGAGAAGCAGGATGAGGACCGCCCATTTGTCGCCGACGCGATCGAGGATCTGGCGGGTCGGACAATCGGCCGAATAGGCATTCGGGATTTTGGCGGTGGCGGATTTCACGGCGGTTACTCCGGCGTAATCAGGTGACCCAAAAGTGCTCTCTTAACACTTAGCTCCTTTTCGCTATCTAGTCACCATTGGATACCGCATCCGCGGTTCGCAAGGGAGACGTTCATGAAAATCGCCGTCATCGGCGCGTCCGGCAATGCCGGCTCGCGCATCACCGCCGAACTCGCCCGCCGCGGCCATGCGGTCACCGCAATCGCCCGCAATCCCGAAAGGATCGCTGCCCGGGACAACGTCACGCCGACGAAGGGCGACCTTTTCGATCAGGCGGCACTCACCGGACTTCTGGCCGGTCACGATGTGGCGATCAGTTCGGTCCACTTTCTCGCCAGCGATCCGCTCAAGCTGATCGGGGCGGCGAGAGATTCGAAGGTGGGCCGTTACCTCGTCGTCGGCGGTGCCGGCAGCCTCGAAGTGGCGCCGGGCGTCCGGCTGGTGACCACCCCGGGTTTTCCCGTGGCATACAAGGCGGAGGCCGAAAAGGGGGCGGCATTTCTCGACATGCTCAGGGCCGAAAAGGAATTGAACTGGACCTTTCTGTCGCCCGCGGCGCTGTTCGCGGCCGGCGAGCGGACCGGCAGGTTCCGGCTCGGAACCGACCAGCTTTTGACCGCAGCCGACGGCAAAAGCTGGATTTCCTACGAGGATTTCGCAGTTGCACTCGCCGACGAAATCGAGCGCCCGGCCCATATCCGCCGGCGCTTCACGGTCGGCTACTAGACCGGCCGGCCGGCCGATAAGTTTGCCTGTGCAAGGCTTTGAGGGCGGTGTTCCCAAGGGGATAGACGATATTGTCTGTCACAACCCTCCGCTATATAAGGCCCGCGCGGACGGACCATTTTCCGTCCCGCCTTGCACGCGAAGATGGGCTGACCTTGGAAAAGTTGAAGAATTATCGACCCTCCGAAAAAGAGCCTTTCATGAACGACCGCCAGCGCGATTATTTTCGCGCGAAGCTGTTGGCGTGGAAGGACGAGATCCTGAGGGAATCGAAGATCACCCTGCAGACCCTCCAGGAAGAGAACGTCAATCATCCCGATCTGGCTGATCGCGCCTCTTCCGAAACCGATCGCGCCATCGAACTGCGCGCCCGCGACCGCCAGCGCAAGCTGATCTCCAAGATCGACGCCGCGCTGCAACGCATCGAGGACAACACCTACGGCTATTGCGAGGAGACCGGCGAGCCGATCTCCCTGAAGCGGCTGGAGGCGCGTCCGATTGCCACGCTGTCGGTGGAAGCGCAGGAGCGTCACGAGAAGCGCGAAAAGGTCTATAGGGACGAGTAGAGTTTTTTCGGAAGCGTCGGGCCGCCGCGCGGTCAGCGGCCGTGCTGATTCTCGTCACACCAACTCCGCGAGCCAGGGCATCCCGCTGCGCGAGTCAGGGGAACCCAGAGCTTGATCAAATTACCCGGCATCTTTCGACGTCTCTTTCGATGCTGCGGCAATAGGACTCTTGCCATCATTCGACCGGCTTTCTAGCCTGAAGTCGCGCGCCCCAAGGATTGCAACGGCTGCGTGTCAGCGGTGAAGCCATGATGCGGATTCCGATCACGGAGGCAAGCGTCTGCCAGGCTCGGCTCGATCGGGTCGAAAGCATCGAGGCGCTCGGCAATCCCATCGACAAGTCTCAGATCGAGATCGTCCAGCTCGCACGGGGGCGCATGACTGGCGAGCTCCTGCGCGGGCAGATCGAGGACGTCGCTTTCAGCAGGGGCGCTTTCTCTTTGCCAATACGTGCGAGCGGCGTCTTCAGCCGGGAGAAGATCGTCATTGGAGCGGCGTTGGGACGCTCCGTCCCCTCACGCTGCCTGGGCGAGCCGGTCGTTTCGGGAGACATTCTGGTTCATCCGCCCGGCAGCGAGCATCACCACGTCTACGAAGGCTCGATGAATTTCGCCGGGCTCGCGTGCGAACCCTCCATGATTTCGAGATTCTTCAACTCTGAAGACGATCTCTCGGATCCCGTGTTCTGGTCGAAGCGCAGGCAGTTTCGCTGTTCGAATCCTATCCCAACCCGCTCCCTGGAAAGGATTCTGGATCTCTTGGGACGGAGATTGCGTAACGAGAAAGCCTTTACCCGGGCCGGAGCAGATTTCTGGAGGCGCGTGCTGCTCGAGGCGTTCTTGGGGCGCGTCGCGTTCGAGCCCACGATGGGAGCCGAGCGCACCATCCCGTCGTCGGTCCGGATCGTCAAAGAAGTCGAGCAATATCTGAAGGAGAACGGAGACCGCGCCGTTCACGTTTCCGAGCTTTGCGAAAACATCAAGATCCGACGCAGGACGCTGTTCCGGGCATTCGACGATGCGATCGGAAGGGCGCCGATCGACTTCCTCCGGGCCAAGCGATTGTCTATGGCCCACCTAAAATTGCGCCAGGCCGACGCCGATACCAGCGTGGCGGGGATCGCCGGGGAGCTTGGATTTCTCGAACTCGGTCGTTTCGCTCAGCAATACCGAGATCTCTTCGGCGAGCGCCCCAGCGAAACCCTCAGACGCTCCTCAGTTTCTCACGGCCGCCGCTCGGCAGGCAAAAAAAGACCGGCCGTACAGGCCGATTTGGCACGATTCGCATAACGGGCGCTGCCGATCGGGGTTTACCCTGAAGGTTCACCCCAGTGCTCGCGGACACCGAAAGGGACAACACAAGATCAGGGAGAACGACTGGGGAAGGAGCAAGAAAAACATGCATGCCTTGAAATTCGCGACATTTTCCCGTTTCCGATCCGTCTCCATCGCTGCCTTCTCCATCCTCTCTCTGACCATCAAGGGCGACGAGGCCGCTACCATCGCGGCTCGGATGAGCGGAAAGGCCGAACAGGCGGCCGCACAGGGCGCAATCAAGGCTGAAGGTCGGGCCTCGGCGGTGGCGGAACTGCTGAATCTGACGACGAGGCCAGAGTTCTGGTTCCCGATCGTCACGCGCCCGGCGTGGAAGGGGTGAGCCGGGGCGAACGATGAGTGGATACGACATCTTCGCCTGGATCGTTCTGATCATCCTGTTCGCGGTCATCGTGCTGGTGATCTGGCTCATGGGCTCTCTGCCTGGTCACGTGGCACGCCGCCGCGGCCACCCATGGCCGCAGGCCGTCGCGGTCGCCGGCTGGATCACGCTGCTGTTCGGCTTCGCACTGTGGCCGGTCGCCCTGATCTGGGCCTACGTCGACGTCCCGACGCGCCGTGCCGAGGAGCGTGCGCCATGATGGTCGCCCTGATGGCGCTGTACCTGGCGCTGCTGTTCTCGCTCGTCTGGCTCGGCATCATCCGCTTCAACGCCTTCTGGAAGGCCTCGCCCCTGATCGTGCTGCTGTTGCTGAATCTGGGCCTTTTCATTCCGATGAGCTGGGGCGCGCCGCAAGGGGCGGCGATCGTCGCCCGCAACGCCGTGGCCATCGTGCCGGACGTCGCGGGCGAGGTCGTGGACGTGCCCGTCTCCCCGAATACGCCGTTGAAGGCCGGGGACATTCTGTTCAGGATCGATCCGACGCCCTACGACGCGCAGGTGAAGGCGATCGAGGCGCAGCTCAAGCTGTCCAGCACGCGCCTGACGCAGATGACAAATCTCTACGAACGCGATGCTGGCCGCGGCTTCGACGTCGAACAGCGGCAGTCCGAAGTCGACCAGCTCAAGGCGCAGCTCCAGAGCGCGCAGTGGAATCTCGACAAGACCACCGTGCGCGCGCCCGGCGACGGCTACGTCACCAACGTCGCCCTCCGCAAGGGTGCACGCGTGGCCAACCTGCCGCTCTCGCCGGTCATGGCCTTCATCGATACCTCGAACACCCTGATCGGAGTGGAGATCGCCCAGATCGATGCGCGCTATGTCGCGCCCGGTCAGGAGGTCGAGGTCACCTTCAAATTCATGCCGGGCCACGTCTACACGGGCAAGGTCGAGAGCGTCCTGCAGGCGATCGCGACCGGTCAGGCCCAGGTTTCCGGACAGGCCGTGACGCCGAAGGAATTCGCCGCCGCACCCTTCATCGTCCGCGTCCGGCTCGACGATGCCGCCTTCGCGGACAGGCTGCCCGCCGGCGCGACCGGCACCGCCGCCATCTTCACCGACCACGTCAAGGTCAGCCATGTGATCCGGCGCGTGCTGCTGCGGCAGGAAGCAATTCTGAACTACGTCATTCCGTTCTGAGGGAGGATGTTATGAAGGCCATTTTTGGAGCGCTTGCCTTGGTCTTGGTCGCCGCCGCAGCGCAGGCGCAGAGTTCGGCCGACGATCTCAACCGCCGCATGATCGAGCGGCGCGCGGTCGAGGCCGTGATCTGGGGAATACCCGCCGTAAATACCGATCTGATGCGGCAGCAAATGCTGACCAAGACGCCGGGCAAGGTCGGCCAGGTAATCTATTGGGGGCGTCCGCTGGATTGGCACAACCAGACGCTCACGCCCAATCCGGACGCCCTCTATTTCATGACGTTCTTCGACACCAAGGACGGGCCGATCGTCCTCGACCTTCCTCCGGGCGACGCGAACGGATCGTTCAACGGCAACATCGTCACGGCCTGGCAGATGCCGCTGGAGGACGCCGGCCTGCTGGGCGTAGACAAGGGTGCCGGAGGCAAGTTTCTGATCCTGCCGCCGGGCTACGGAGGCGCCAAGCCCGAGGGCTACATCGCACTGCAATCGGACACCTATGGCGGCTACATGCTGCTCCGCTCCAACCTGAAGAGCCACGGTGACGCCGACGTGCAGGCCGCCATCGCCTACGGCAAGCGGATGAAGGTCTATCCGCTCGCGCAGGCCGGTTCACCCCCCGCGACTGTTTTCTCCGACGTGAAAGACGTCGAGTTCGATTCGACCATCCGCTACGATGCGACCTTCTTCGACAACCTGAACCGCACCGTGCAGGCGGAGCCGTGGATCGCGCGCGACCGGGCCATGATCGACCCTCTCAGGTCGATCGGCATCGAAAAGGGCAAGCCGTTCCAGCCGGACGCCGACACGAAGGCGATTTTGACGTCGGCAGTGAAGGAAGCCGGGGCCTGGCTCGAGGCGAAATACGACGCCGGTCTTCCGCCCTACTTCACGCCGACGAGCCGCTGGACCTTCCCGGGGCCGCCCGAGGTGATCAAGGCATACGCCGATGGGTTCGCCGATCCGGACCAGTACCCGCTCGATGGTCGCGGGCTCGCCTACAGCTACGCCTACATCGGCATCAAGCGCCTCGGCGCGGGGCAGTTCTACGCCATCTCGATCCGCGACAAGGACGGAGAGGCCTTCGACGGCGGCAAGACCTACCGCATCCACGTCCCGGCCAACGTGCCCGTCGACCAATACTGGTCCGTGACCGCCTACGACCGCACCACCCACGCGCTGATCAGGAACATGCCGCGCGCGAGCCGGTCGTCGCAGATCCCCGAACTGCAGAAGAATTCCGACGGGTCCGTCGATCTCTACACCGGCCCCGCCGCGCCGGCCGGCCAGGAAGCCAACTGGCTGCCCACCGATCCCGCGCGCAAGTTCGAGCTGATGGCGCGCTTCTACGCGCCGAGAACCGAATTCTTCGAAAAGAAGTGGATCTTGCCTGACGTCGAGAAGGTGAGCGCCACCATCGGAAGCGGAGCAAAGCAGTGAAGACAACCATCATCTGCATCTTCCTGGCAGCAACTGCCGGCGCTGCGCATGCCCAGCGCGGCGTCCCCGTCACGCCCGACAATTTCGTCCGCGCCGAGAGCGATATGTATTTCGCAGCGTCGGCCAAGGAAGCCGGCGGGACGGGCAAGCTCCTGCACCGCCGCGAGGTCGTGCCGGTCGAGAAGCAGCCCGTGGTGCGGCCAAACCGCGACACGCTCTATTCATCGGGCGTGTTCGATCTCGATGCAGGTCCGGTCACCCTCACGCTGCCTGACGCGGGCAAACGCTTCATGTCGCTGCAGGCATTTAGCGAGGACCACTATGTCGTCGGCGGCGTGCGTTACGGCGCGGGGAGCTACAGGTTCGACAAGGGAAATGTCGGCACCCGCTACATGCTCGTCGGAATCCGCACGCTGATCGATCCCAGTGATCCCAACGACGTCAAGCAGGTCCATGCCCTGCAGGATGCCATCAAGATCGATCAGCAAGAAACCGGCAAACTCGAACTCCCCAATTGGGACCCGGTCAGCCAGAAGAAGGTGCGTGAGGCGCTGGTTGCCCTCGGGGCGACGACTCCCGATTTCAGGCGCGCCTTCGGCGCCAAGGATCAGGTCGATCCTGTTCGGCATTTGATCGGCACCGCCACCGGCTGGGGCGGCAATCCCGATCAGGACGCCACCTATCTCAACGTCACGCCGAGCAAGAACGACGGTACGACGGTCCACAAGCTCGTCGTCAAGGACGTGCCGGTAGACGCCTTCTGGTCGATCAGCCTCTACAACGCCGAAGGCTTTTTCCAGAAGAACGACTTCAACGCCTACTCGCTCAACAATATCACCGCAAAGCAATCGACCGACGGTTCGGTCGCCGTGCAGTTCGGCGGTTGCGACGGCAAGATACCGAACTGCCTGCCGATCATGCCGGGCTGGAATTACACCGTGCGGCTGTATCGGCCGCGCGCGGAGATTTTGAGCGGTCAGTGGAAATTCCCGGAGCCCGAGGCGCAAAACTAACAAAGGATCAAACCCTGCATCCGGGCTGATTTGGAGGAAGTCGCATGAGACAGGCCATTGAACGAAAAATCGCAGCGCTCGCGACCGTCGGCGCCATCGCTGTCGCGGCGGGCCCGTCCGCCGCGTGGGCGGATGCCGGCGGCGTCAGCTTCTGGCTTCCGGGAGCCTTCGGCAGCCTGGCCGCGACGCCGGTCGTACCGGGATGGGCGTACTCGACCATCTACCTGCATCTGCAGGCGAACGCCGGCGCGGCCCAGAACTTCGTCACCAGCAACGGTGCGCGGGGCAGCGTCGTCACCGGGCTGAACGCTCGGGCGGACGCGCTCGCGATCGGCATCACCTACACCTCTCCGACCCCCGTGCTGGGCGGGCAGGCGGGCATCAGCTTTTTGACTGCGCCCGGCAATCTGGGAGTCGGCATCGGCTCCACGCTCACCGGACCGGCCGGCAACACGATCTCGGGCGTCGCGACCGACAACCGCACGACGGTTTCGGACGTGCTCTATCAGGGCACGCTCAAATGGAACCAGGGCGTCCACAACGAGATGGTCTACGTCGTCGGCAACATACCGAGCGGCACCTACGATCCGGGTCGCCTCGCCAACCTGAGCTTCGGTTTCGGCGGCATCGATGTCGGGGCTGGATACACCTACCTCGACCAGAAGACAGGCCACGAGTTCTCGGTCGTGGGAGGCCTGACTTACAGCACCATGAATCCGTACCTGCAGTATCAGAACGGAATCGACTTTCACCTCGACTGGGGTGCTTCGCAGTTCATCAGCAAGAACGTCCATATCGGTCTCGTCGGCTACTACTTCCAGCAGATCACCGACGACAGCGGGCCCGGGGCCAAGCTCGGCGGTTTCCGGGGACAAGCGGTCGGGCTGGGCCCTCAGATCGGTTTCATCATTCCGATATCCAAGGAGTATCAGGGCTACCTCAACATCAAGGGCTACAAGGACCTGGAGACCGAGAACCGAGCCAAGACCTGGAGCACGTGGGTGACGTTCGCGATCTCGTCGGCGCCGCCCGAAACCCACGCAAAGCCCCAACCGCGTAAGGGAGGCGCCTTCGCGACTGGAGAACGCTGATCCGCGATTAGGGCCTGCGGTGCCGGTGATCGACCAGTAGCACCGCAATCGATTGCAGGGCGGAGAGCGACCATCGATGAACCGGGGCTTATGTCGGCAAATGCGACAAATTTGACCTTTAAGTTGCCCTATGCGTCGATTTTGCCCGCGCATCCGGCTTTTAAGGTCGGAAAATCTCGTTTAACGCATCTTATGTTGACATATGAGACAAAAAGCGCTACTAAGTTGGCCATTGAGACGGAATGTGGCCCGGGTAACGCGAGTATGTTGTCATGATGGACGATAAGCTGCAATTCACGGGCTCTGGCGACCGGAATCTCGACCGCGCCATCATCCGTCGGGTCGAAGCCGGCGAGTTGACCCGCATCGCCGAGGGAATCTATGGCCGCCTCGAGGGCCGCAGCCTTGAGGAGTTCGTTCATGTGCATTGGCAGCGGATCCTGGCCAAATTGATCCCTGACGCGGTGCTGACTGGTCGGACGGCCATCTCCGTCAATCCATGGCGCGACCGGGGCAAGGACGGCCGACCGGTATTTCCCGGGTGGGTTTTTTGCTCGCACGGCGAGGGCAAGACGCGCAAACGATTTAGTCTTCCCGGCTTGGAGATCCGGTCGTTTCCGGGGCCGGGGCCGCTCGAAGGGGACACGGCATACCTCGGGACGCGCCTACCTAGCCCGGCCCGGAGCCTCCTGGAAAACCTCAAGCCCTCCCGCGAGCGCGAAGGGCCGCGCCGCAACGTCGGGCGCGAGGGCGTCGAACTGGAGCTCGAACGGCTGCTCAAGACCGAGCACGAAGACGGTCTGCGGGCGGTCCGAAGGCACGCCCAAAAGATCGCGGAAGCGCTGGATGCGACCGGCGAACTGAAGGTGCTGAACGATCTCATCGGCGGATTTTTGAAGACCCGGGAAAGCAAGTTCGCGCATGACAAGGTCGCGGCGCGGCACCGCAGCGCTTCCCCGTTCGATCCTGACTGCATGGAGCGCCTCAAAGCGCTCGCCCTGATCCTGAACCGTAGCGCGCTTCCGGATCGGCCCGATCCGCATGCGCCGCCGGACGAGCGGGCGTGCGCGTCGTTCATCGAATCCTACTTCACGAATTTCATCGAGGGGACGCGGTTCTCCGTCGACAAGGCGCGGCGCATCGTTTTCGAAAACGAGGACCCGGACGGACGGCCGGCGGACGGACGCGACATCGTCCAGACCTTCAGACAGGTCTCGGCGATGGTCAAAGGCATGCAGATGGCGGACTCCTATGAGCAGTTCGAGGAGGAGATCAGGGAGCGTAACCGGACCTTGCTCGACGGTCGGCCCGAAAAGAATCCCGGGAACTTCAAGACGGAGCCGAATTCCGCCGGCCACACCGAGTTTGTTCTTCCGCATTTCGTGGTCGGCACGCTGAAGGAAGGTTTCGAGACGCTGCGCAGTCTCGCGCATCCTCTCGCGCGCGGGATCTTCGTTCACACGCTGCTGGTGCTGGTACACCCGTTCAACGACGGGAATGGCCGCACGTCCCGTATCATGATGACCAAGGAACTGGTCGGCGCCGGGCAGTGCCGCATTGTCGTGCCCGCGGTTTTCCGCGACGACTACATCAACGGCGTAAAATCCATCGTGGCAGCCCCGAAGTTCAATCCGGCGCCGATCGTTCGAGCATTTTTGGAAGCCCAGCGGATCACCAACGCCATCGCCTCGCCAGATCTCGACAAGACCATCGATCTTTGGGCGTCGACGCACGCATTCCTCGACGACGATCCGCGCGATGCGCGGCTGACCTATCCGAGCGCGGACATGAAGATCGAGCGACGAGGCGGCATTCCGGCCCCGTCGTCCTACTGGGAGGCTGTCGATCTGCGCAACAGCCTCGGCGGCGACGAAATCTCTTCGTTCGGCCGCTCGCTCTAGCGCCACTCGGACGCTCGAATGCCGCCTATCGCGGCCGGCCGCCCCCGGCCGGTAACCTATGTCGCCCAGGCCGGCAAGTTGAAGATCCCCGAACTGCATCTCCATGCCCATAGATCGGCCTTGCAGTTTCAATGGGTTGCGCGCAACGTCCCGTTCTAACCGTCAAGAGCCGTCCATAGCCGCGCTTCTAAAGTCAACGGCGACTCGTTCACTCGCGACGGTATCGTGCAATTACAACCTCTTGAGCGCCCCATTCTTAATGTGGCAGCATACAGCGCTGCCATTTGTAAGTATGAAAGCCGCCGGCGATGGACAAAATTCTCGCGGCCGCCCAGACCATTGCCACCGCGCGGCGTAATCATACGCCGCTGGCAGCGCTTTCCCCTGAACTCGCGCCCGACGACGAGGCGGAAGGCTATCGCATTCAACGCGCGGTCCACGACCTGGTGCTGCCGAGCGCAGGCCCCCTGGTTGGATACAAGATCGGCTGCACCAGCGCGGTCATGCAGCAATATCTCGACATTCCTCATCCCTGCGGCGGCGGCGTGTTCGCTAAGGGCGTGCATGAGAGCGGTGCGAAACTGCGATTCGGCGATTATGTCCGCGTCGGCGTCGAATGCGAGATCGCGGTGCGGCTGGCGCGCAACCTGTCGCCGAGCGAGGAGCCGTTCACGGCTGAGTGGGTGATGGAGGCGATCGAGGCTTATTTCCCCGCGATCGAGATCGTCGACGACCGCTACGTCAAATGGGAGACGATGGGTGCGCCGACGCTCATCGCCGATGATTTCTTTGCCGCCGGTTGCGTGCTCGGCAAGCCGGTATCACGCACCAAGGCGCCCGACCTGCTCAAGGTCTCCGGCCGCGCGCTCATCAATGGCGACGAAGCCGGGCGCGGCACCGGCGCCGACGTGCTCGGCCATCCGCACAACGCGCTGGCGTGGCTCGCCAACCACCTGGCCGAGGAAGGCAAGGGCCTGCATGCCGGCCAGATCGTGCTCACGGGAAGTCTCGTGAAAACCGTGTGGCTCAACGCCGGTGACAAGGTGAAGATGGAGCTCGATGGGCTCGGCACCGTGACGGCCGATTTTCGGGACTGAGCAAGGCCGATGGCAGAGAGCGTTCCGTCGGTTCTCGAGTCCGATGCCAAAGGCGAGATCGCCGACATCTATGCCGACATCCGAAAGGTCCTCGGCACCAGCGTCGTCAACCTGATCTGGCGCAACCTCGCGACGATGCCGGGCGCGCTGGAATGGACGTGGTCCACCGTGCGGCCGCTCTATCTCGGCGATGCCCCGCTGCACGCCGAAGCCGTGAGGGGGGGAATCGCGCTGCCGGAGTGGCCGGTGTTCTCCGCCGACACCTTGCTGGCGGCCGGCATCGACGAGACCGAGCAGGTAATGATTCGCGACGTACTCGACAGCTATCAATATACCAACGCGCTGGCGCTGGTCGTGCTGTCGGCGCTGCTGGCGCATTTCGAGCCGCGGCCGGCCGATACGGTCGCGCCTGCCGGCACCGCGCCGAAGCCATCGGGCGCCAGGATTCCGGAATTGCCGCCGATGGATGCGCTGGATCCTGAAGTCGCGGCCCTGGTTTCCGAGTTGAACACGTTCGGCGAGGATACTGAGCCGCAGCTGATTGCCAGCATGTACCGGCATCTCGCCTACTGGCCGTCCTATCTGGCGCTGGTGCGCACCATGCTGGTGCCGCTGCAACAGCAGGGGCGGCTCGACGCACTTACCCAATCCACCCGCGCGCTCGGGCACGCCCACGGCGCCGTGCTGGCGCGGCAGCTGAAACCATCAGCGCCGCCGCAGACGCTGCAATCGGCGCTCGCGTCCTGCCGCCTGTTCGTCGAACATCCGATCGCGCGCATGACCGGAATCTGCGCGCTGATCCGGCGGGCCACCGGGCGGTGACCCGGTGGTTATGACCGGGGCGGTGACCGGTAGATGCTGACCAGGCCGTGACCGAGGGGTCAGACCGCGCGGCTCCGCCCGGCCACCAGCCCGTAGACGAACAGCACGATGATGGCGCCTACGATCGCCCCGATGAAGCCGGCACCTTGTCCCGGACTATACCATCCGAGTGCCTGGCCCAGCCAGGTCGCCACGAACGCGCCGACAATTCCCAGAATGGTAGTGAGAATGAAGCCGGATGGTTCGTTGTCACCAGGCATGATGAACTTTGCAATCACGCCTGCGACAAACCCGATGATGATCGTCCAGATGATGCCCATTGCACTTTATCCTTTTGATGAAACTTGAAAAACCGCCGCTCATGCGGCGGGCAAACGGCCTTCGGGGGTGTATTTGTCGACCGCGGACGGAAGTTCGCGCGACAGCCTGGCGAGAAGCTCGTCCTGCGAAAGTCCGGTCTGCTGTTCAAGCTCCGCCAGCACGTCGGCGCCAATCGCCCGCTTGAGCTGCGGCGGCGAGACGTCTTTGTTGGGACCTTGGTTGATCCACGATTCAGCCGTTTCGCCTTCGCCGCTCTGCTTGAATTTGTCGAGCAACTCGCCGAGGCCGCCGCTGAGCAGGCCGCCTGCGCCGGCGCCGCCCAGCATCCCGCCGAGATTGCCGAGCATCCCGCTTAGCGGATCGCCGGCGCCTGGCTTGGCCTGGTTACCTCCCGCATTGCGGAGCATTTCTGCGATCTTGTCCCGGTTCTGATACCCGGCAATGGCAAGCAGTCCCAGAAGGGCTGTCATCGATGGAAATCCGCGGCTCATGTGACGCTCCTGTATGAGTTGAGGCCCTCGGCAACGCCGATCAAGGGTTTCGGTTCCATCGGAAAGGTCGAGCCGAACCCAGCTTCCCGTCATAAGGCTTCGCTAGGCAGTGATACCAGGCGCACTGCGCGGTGCCGATTCACCAACCCGGTCCGCGGGTCAAATCAATTGGCGGAGCACTTCAGCGTTGCATTGTCCCAGAACGACCTGATCGCCGCGAAGGGCACGGTCAGCCGTTCCGGGTGGGTCGCAGGCCACAGGATGACCTCGAAGCGATCTTCCCTGACAATCAGCTGCCTGAACTCGTTCTGCAGCATGACGGTCATCGCGTCGGGATATTTCAACTTGAGATTATCCGACATCTTCACGCCTTCGGCCCTGGTCTGGAAGGTGAGATTGACCGGCCGCTCCTCTGCGGCGCGCCGCAGTGTCTCGGCGATGGTGTTGCGTGACGCCACTGTGCTGCACGGCTCGGCGGCCGCGGGCGAGGCGGCCGCGATCGCCGCCAGCAGGGAAAGCAGCATACGGATTTTCATGTGATGCCTGAATTCGGTTTGCTTCGTTCTCGGCGTGGCGTCAGTGGCGGGAGGGCGGGTGAAGGCTCGGTCCTGGTTCGCGATGGGCGGTTGAAGGCCTCTTTGTTCGCTCGGCGACGGCTGCCATATTGTCATACCTCTCCGCAGGTTGGGTATCCAGTCACCTGCGGCCTATCGCTGCAATCGCCGCTGCCTATGGTGAATGCGCGATGCAAGTCTCGCCTTCGCCGAGGTTTCGCAACGCAACAGCGTCGAAACTTTAGCGAAAACTTTAGCGATGGTGCGCGCGCGAAGGCATTGCTGTAGGCTTTGATGCAGGGGGGTGCATGGAAGCGATGACGCAAGATGAATCCGCTTCGCACCACTGTGGTCATGAAGACCGATATCAGCGGATCGACATCGCGCTTCCGCGAGTTGCTGGCGGCTGACCTGCAGGCGCTTCTCAGCGAGCATCGCGACTTCCTGGCCCATCACGCCGCGGAACACGACGGCAGCATCATCAAGGGCGCGGGTGACGGCTATTGGCTGGAATTTCCCAGCGTGACCAGCGCGGCCAAGGCGGCCATCGCGATGCAAGATGCGTTGCGGCTCTCGCAGCTCAATCGGGGCGACGACCGGCTGGCCATCCGCATTGTGATCGCGCTCGGCGATATCGCAGTTCTGGATGATGACTTCGTCGGCGATGCTTTTGCGCTCGCCGCCCGCGTGGAGACGGTAACGCCGGCCGACGAAATCTATCTTACGACGGCTGCGCGGCTCGCCATCGCGTCGGCGGAAATCCAGACCGCGTTTGTCGAAAATTTCGCGTTCAAGGGCTTTGCCGAGCGAATGCCGATTTACCGTATCGAGCAGCGTCATCGCACCCGCGTCATCGCCGACGCTTACATCATGTTCTCTGACCTCGAGGGTTTTGGCACGATGCTTGATGCAGGGCCCACCAGTTCCACCGTGGAGCGCATTCTCGATGCGCTGGATGCTGTGACACGCGGCATAGCGCAGGAATTCAGCGGGACGGTCCGGTTCAATCTTGGTGATTCCTATTGCGTGACCTTTACCGATGCCGAGCAGGCCATTGCCGGAGCAGAACGGTTCACCCGGAACTGGGAAGCAATTCGGCAGCGTGAGCAATTCGGCTGCACGATCAGTATCGGGCTTCACCGTGGCACTCTCTATACGTTCAGATCCTTTCTCTACGGCCGCGACGTCTGGATCGCGTCGCGATTGCAGAATGCATCGGCAAAGCTTCTGGACAGCCATGAGTACGGCATCTTCGTCACTGGCGCAGTCCGCAACGCACTGTTGGGCAATCCGTCGCGCAATCGGTTCCAGCCGGTCGCGCTGGCGTCGCCGCCAGCAGCCCTTGCCGGACTTGAGATCTATCGCCTATGCAGTGATGCCTGTCGTGCTGCCTAGTTGCTGCCGCGACAGGGGAGTGCCGCAGGTGCCCGGCCGGTGAGCGCGACGAACTGCCGACAGCAGCGCCGATGCTGGCGCGTAGCGTGACAGGCTTCGAAGTTGCGGCCATGGGCCAGCGTTTTCGAGCCAATAGGACGATGATAGGATGGATGGCTAAATCGGAGCCCGGTCGTCTATGGAACTAGCAAGCAGTTGGCATTCTAGAAGCGGTGTTCTTCAAGACATTTGTTTTTTCATCGGGATCCCGCTGCTCTTGTGCAGCTGCATGACCGTGGTAGGTCCCTATTCCACGAAAATCGGCTATTCCGGTGCATTCGCCTACATCGCCATGCTTTCCTTCGTCCCATGGTGGACCGCTGGCTTGGCAACTCATTTTGTGAGCCGTTGGTGGGGCCAACGGTTTCCACTTTGGCTGGTCGCGGCGCTTGGTGCGCTGGCTGCGGGGCCTGCGATCCTGGTTTATGCCAGCGGGGTTTACGTGATGGCCGCGGCGTGGTGGCCGTCGTTACCCGCAGACGGCAGATTCATCATGGATATCGAGCGGTGGCAGGCGTTTGCGCTGAGCCAAGGTCGTTCGGTGGTGCTGTGGATCGCTTTTGTAGTGATCTTCGCCGAAACTTTTGGCTGGAAACGCTACGCGGTCTTCGATCTTCCTGAGCCTGATTTGCCGGCGCCCGATCTGCCTGACCCGGTGGCCGAGAAAGTCTTCCAGCTCAGTGGAGCCCCGTGGACGGCCGAGGACGATCGGCAGCTTCACGTGCTCGTTGCTGATGGTCTGCCGCCGCGGGCGATTGCATCCCGCATGCAGCGGACCTTTCACGCCGTGCGAGCCAGGACAACGAAGCTCGGGCTGAAGAACAACAGGCCGTAGCTGGATCTGCCATGCCGCTGGTCGCGGGCGTTGCCGCGGTGCGGACTGTATCCCAGCAACAATCGACCGAGGCGGCCGCCCTCAGGCCGGTACCGCCGCTTTGGCCTCCGCCAGCGCTGCCTGCAAGGCGGCTTCCTTGGTGTGGTCGAGCGACGTCTTCATGACGGTGCCACCTTCGCCTTTGAGCCTTTCAAGGACCTTGTCAGCGGTGGCCTTGCGCACCAGCACGAACAGTGCCGCCGTACCCGGGGCAATGGCGGCGGCCGTTTCCTTCATCCACTTGTCGTTGATGCCGAGGTCAGTCAAGGCGCCGCCAAGCGCGCCCGAGGCCGCACCCACCGCGGCGCCAACCAGCGGCATCAGGAAAATCAGCCCAATGAGCGTGCCCCAGAAGGTGCCGGAGACTGCCCCCGTCGTCGTCATGTTGATCAACTGATTCAGCTTGATGTTGCCCTGAGCGTCCTTGACGGCGACGACCGCATCGTCCAGTTCGAGCAGATATTCCTTCTGCATCGCCAGCAGCTTTTGCCGGACTTCCTCCGCCTTGGCTTCGGTGGGGAATCCAATCACCACGAGATCACTCATTTTCGACACTCCGTTGGACCGGTCACGATCGCCTTACCTGGAGGCGGCGGCAGGCCTCGCGGCCAAACCGCCGTCCACGCCAGCTGATGCGCTCAGTATCCATACTGACCCGGGCAAACCCAGGCGCCGTAGGAATTGTAGTAGCAGCCGCTGTTATAGCCGCCGCCGTAATAGCCGTAGGCTCCCGCCGCCGCTGCGCCGACTGCGGCACCGTAGACGCCTCTGCGCACCGCCGTGCGCGCTACCGGATGATACCCGCGCGCGACGTATCCTCGACCGGCATATCCGCGAGCGGCATATCCCCGGCCGGCGACGCCGACACGGCCGGCATGAACGCCGCCGCCGTGAAAGCCTCCAGCGCGGGCGCCGCCGCCCCGTCGCGCGGACGCGTCATCCGGGATCAGGCTGGCGACGACTATGATGGTTGCTGCCAAGGCAGCGAGGGCACAACGAACCATGGTCTCCTCCTGCGAATTGGGGCGCAACTGGGCTTCGATCCCGGCGCACCCACAACAGACCTGCACCCGAGGGCATCCTCTTGCGTGTGTGCGATCCGGGCTTGAGCTAGATCAACGGTCCTGCCGCGTTTGATCGCGTTTGGTTTGTGATCTGTTCGCCGTGCCGAGCGACGCTGGCGTACCAAAGCAAATGATTGGCGAGCGGTAACAAGTCTCGATGCGGGCTCATCTGCTAAGGTCTCACCGCTTGCGCGCAATGCCACGCCTGCCTCGTGCACGCCTGGGCTTCGGCAAACCAGTCTGACCAGTTTCTACAGCCATGGGATCGAGACGCTCGGTCCTGCCCGATGATTTTGATCGCAGGTCATTTGAAGGACACGTCCGCACCAGATGGCGCGGAAAGGCAAAATTGAATTCTCCGCTTCCTTTCCTGGAGTACCAGCATTATGCCGCCGGCCAGTTCCAGCAGGATCGCTCTCTTTATTGACGGCGCCAATCTGCACGCGACGTCGCGAACGCTCGGCTTCGATATCGATTACAAGCGCCTGCTTGCGGAGTTTGGCAGCCGCGGCGTGTTGCTGCGCGCATTCTATTATTCCGCGATGGACCCCGAACTGTCGTCGCTTCGTCCGCTGCTCGATTGGCTTGACTACAACGGTTACACCGTCGTCACCAGATCGTCGCGGGAGGCCGTCGATGCTGGCGGCGGCCGCAAGGTGAAGGGCAATCTGGAGGTGGACCTCGCGGTCGATGCGATGGAACTCGCCGCTGAAATCGACGAGATGATATTGTTCTCCGGCGACGGAGATTTTCGTTCGCTCATCGAGGCGGTGCAACGACGTGGCGTTCGCGTAACCGTCGTCTCCACGGCGTCGAGCAAGCCGCCGATCGTCGCGGATGAACTGCGCCGCCAGGCTGACGTCTTCATCGACCTGGCAAAATTGCGCACGAAGATCGGCCGCGATCCCATCGAGCGACCAGTCCCGCGCGACACGGGCGAGCGCCCGACCGACCGCACGACGTAATGGCGCGCAGGCACACGGTCAACCCACGGGGCTCAAGTGCGAGAGACGCTGAAACCCCCGTCATCGCAAACGTGGCCTGTGAAAGTCTCCCGTTTTTTGTCTTTTGGCTCCGCGTCAGATCACTACAGCCCGATGATATGGATGCCCGTCGCCACGAGGATGGCGATGCTCAAAGCCACGATGAACAAGAAAAATTTTCCCACGGCCGTGCCTCCCGCTAGCCACAACGCCGAAGGAGCGAAATGGTTCGTAGGCACCGGCGATTGATCCGTCGATTGGAAAAAGGCCCGCCGTCGCGGCGGGCCCTTCGATGCCAGTGTGCGAGAACTCAGATCGCGACGCCGTAATAATCGTTTACGGAGCGGGCCCTGGTCGGGTCGCCCCAGTTCCAGGCGTTGTCGTTACCATAGTGTGGCGCGCCCTTGAGCTGGCTTTCGGTCACGCCGGTGACGTAACCGCCGAGCGAGGTGTCATATTTCAGCGACTGCCAGGGCAGCGGGTAATGGTCATCGCCGATGCCGAGAAAGCCGCCGAAAGAAAGCACGGCATAGGACACCTTGCCGCTCATCTTGTCGATCATGACGCGCTCGATCGAACCGATCTTGTTCCGGTCGGCGCCATATACTGCGGTTCCCTCGACCTTGTCGCTGCCGATCAGGTTGCCGGTTTCGTTCGCTTCCAAAGACATAACTTTCTCCTCCAGATGGGATGGAGAAAGGAAAACAGGAGGTGAGGGGGATTGTTCCTAACGGTAAAGGCTACGCATTGACGCAACGTCGCGGGGAGACTTACCGGAACGGTCCGCCGAATGCTCCGCGGTGTTCTTCCGAGAATACGTGCGCATACAGGTTGGCGATCCATTGCTTGCCTTCCTGGGTCACTTGCAGATAGCGAAGCGCGTCGCCGATATAGGGCCTGACCATCTTCCAGAAAAAGCCGGGGTAGGCTGCCCTCAAGTCATCCGGCGACTGATATCCGCGCTTCTCGGCTTCGCCGGTTTCCCGGAATTCGGCAAACAACGCCGACGTCTTGCGCAGGTAGCCGATGTCCGCCAATTGGCCGATCAGGTCGGCCGCGCGAAGCAGGCCCGGATAATCCGCCGTGCTGGGATGCTGCTCGTTTTCCGGCACCGGGAAACGCGTGTGCTCGATGTTCGCCTCGATCTCTTTTGTATCGATGTGAGTCAGGCTCTTCTTCCCGAAGCGCTCGCGGACGAACAGCTTGGATCGCGCGACGTGGTAGGGGGTCAGGCTTGCGTCGGTGGCGCCTGCGGATATCGGCACGAGCTTGCCGTTCTCGCCGCTGACATAATGTCCGTCGCGGTCACCCCGGCATACGCCGCGCACGTAGCCGATGTCGTGGCACAGCAGGGAAATCATGAAATGGAGCCAGTCGCGCGGGGTGACCCCGCCCTCGCTGGTGTGCTTGCCGAGCAGGATCTCCTGGCCGACCAGCGTCACCATGATGGTGTGGTTCATATCGTGGTAAGGCGCGTCGCTATTGGCAATGTTCTCCAATGCGAGCCGGCCGACGAAGCCGATGATGTCGGGATAGGCCGGTTCAAGGACGCCGTAGATCTGGCCGTACTTTCCCTTGAGCTCTCCGACAAATGCTTCGATGACGATTTCAGTAGGATTGAACATGGTCGCCCCCGCCGTGCCGGTTCGGGCGCCGATGCCACGACCAGACGCCAACTCAACGAGGGGAGCATAATCGGTTTCGCGTATATCGGCTATCGGCCGGTCACGTCATTTCTCCGCGATCAGGCAGGCGATGGATGGTGAGGACATCGTGACGATGGTCACTCTGCCTTGAGTCACTCTGCCTTGCTTGCCTCTTTCGTCTGCGGGCGCGCGGCGACGGCGGCGCCGTTGCCGAAAATGCTGGCGAGGCTTCGCGTGCGGCCGGTGTCGATGCTGACATAGGCGGTCATGCCGGCGCGCAGCGGCGGCTCGCCGGGACGCTCGAGCAATTGCAGCCGCACCGGCAGGCGCTGCACCACTTTCACCCAGTTGCCCGAGGCGTTCTGCGCCGGCAGGATCGCGAACTCGGCGCCGGTTGCCGGGCTGATGCTTTCGACCTCGGCATCCCAGGTGATGTCCGGGTGCATGTCGAGCACGACCTTCGCCTTCTGTCCGACGGTAACATGGGTAAGGTCCGTCTCCTTGAAATTGGCCTCCAGCCAGGGCCGGCGGTCGGCAACCATGGCAAACAGCGACGTCTGCGCCTTGACCTGCTCGCCGAGCTGGAGCTTGAAATTGACCACGACGCCGGCCCGCGGCGCCTTGATCTCGGTGTAGGCGAGATCAAGCGCCGCGCGGTCGCGCAGCGCGAGCTTCTCGCGGACGGCAGCAAACGCATCGGTCGGCCGGTCCGGCTTGCCGCCAAGCGCCGCCTCGACGCGCGCGATGCGCTGGTGCAGCACCGCGACGCGATCCAGCCCTTCCTGTTCTTCGCTGTTGGTCTGCTCGAGCTTCACGGCCGATGTCACGCCGCGTCCCGACAGGTCGCGCGCCCGCTGCGCCTGCGCCTGCAGGAACGTCAGCTTGTTCTCGGCCTCCTTGGTTTCGGCCCGGATCTCGCGCAGGTTCGCCTTCATCTGCTCGACAGCGGCGCGTGCGGAATCGACATCGGCCTCGGCCTTGGCCAGTGCAAGCTCGTAAGGCGCCGGATCGAGCCGCACCAGCAACTCGCCGGCCTTGACGCTCGAATGGTCCCTGATCCGGACTTCGATGATGCGACCCGGAATTTCGCTGGCGATCTGGGTGATGTCCGCCTTGACGAAGGCGTTCTCGGTGGTGACGTGGCGGCCGCCCTGCAGCCAGAAGCCGAGTGCGCCGGCAACGATCAGCACGGGCACGCCAATCAGCGCCAGTTTTCGCTGCCGCGGTGTCACGGTGCGACCCTCCCGTTACCGTTCAGCCGGCGCACCCCGCGCGAAGCGGAATTCGCACCCTTTGCCGGAGTATCGGCGCCGGAGACCAGCGTTTCCTTGACGCGCTGCAGCAATGCGAACAACTGCTTGCTCTCGCGCGCGGAAAGATCGGCGAGCGCGGCTTCGACGGTATCTTCGGCGACGCGCCAGATGCGCTTGTGCACCCGTTCGGCCTCCGGCGTCAGGTAAACCCGCTTGACCCGCTTGTCGCCGGGCTCGCTGCGACGCTCGACCCAGCCGTTGGCCACGAGGCGGTCGATCATGCGGCCGGCGGTGGCCTTTTCGACCTCCATCATCTCGGCGAGCTCGGAATGCGACGCGCCGGGGCGGCGGTGCAGACGCGTGAGCACCAGCCACTGCGCGCGGGTGATCCCGAGCCGGCGTACGCGGCGATCGAATTCGGTCCGCAGCAGGCGGGCGACATCCGAGAGCACGACGCCGATGTATTCTTCGGTATTTGGCATGGCCGCAATTGTAGCCGCCGGGCAATTGGTAAGCTAGGTTATTATCTAGTAAGCTAGGTTATAATCGGCGCGATGCCGCAAGGGAAGCCGCTATTGGACAGGGTGGGGAACGCCAAGGGAGGCCGGGCTTGAGCTCCGCCGAAATCGACGCTGACGAGGCCGCCGGGTTCATGCCCCCGGCGCAGCGCTATCTGACCATGGCGACCGTCGTTCTGGGCTCCTCGCTCTACGGCACCGCCTTGCTGACTACGTCAACCATCCTGCCGCAGATGCAGGGCGCGCTGTCGGCGACCCAGGACGAGATCGCCTGGGTGATGACCTTCAACATTCTCGCGACCGCGGTGGTGACGCCGATGACCGGCTGGCTGGTGTCGCGCTTCGGCACCAGGCGCGTCGTCGTCTATTCGATCGGTTCCTTTACGCTCGCAACGCTGTTGTGCGGCATGTCGCAATCGCTCGAGATGCTGGTGCTCTGGCGTATCCTGCAGGGCGGAGCGGGGGCGCCGATCGTGCCGCTGTCGCAATCAATCCTGTTCAATACGTTTCCGCGGCGCCAGCATACGATGGTGATGTCGATCTTCGGCATGGCGGTCGCGGTCGCGCCGGCATTCGGTCCCGTCATCGGCGGCTACCTTGCCGAGGCGTACAGCTGGCGCTGGTCCTTCTACATGCTGGTGCCGATCGGCGTCTGCGCCACCATCGGCATGAGCTGGACGCTGCCGCGGGACAACAGCCTCACCAAGGTGCGCTTCGACTGGACCGGCTTCATCGCGCTCGCGACCGCACTGGCGGCCGTGCAACTCGTGCTCGCGCGCGGCGTGCGGCTGGACTGGTTCGATTCGATGGAAATCGTCATCGAGTGTCTGATCGCGGTCATCGCATTATACGTTTTCCTGGTGCACAGCCTGAGCACCCGCGAACCGTTCCTGAACCTCAAGCTGCTCGCCGACCGCAATTACGCGATCGGGCTGGCGCTGGTGACGATCTACGGCATGCTGAACTTCACGCCGATGGTGCTGCTGCCGCCGCTGCTGCAGCAGCAGGCCGGCTTTCCCGATACCCTGGTCGGGCAGGTGATCGGATGCCGCGGCGTCGGAATGCTGGTCGGATTCATGACCGCAGGCTTCATGAGCCGGATGGATCCGCGCATCAGCATGGCCTTCGGCTTCGGCCTGCAAACCCTGGCAGGGTTGTGGATGCTGACGTTCGATCTCAACGTCAGCATGGAGGTGCTTGTCGTCAATAGCGCGATCCAGGGCTTTGCGGTGGGCATCGTCTGGGTGCCGATCACGGCGGTGGCCTTCGGCACGCTGGACCCGAAGCACTACGCCGAGGCGTCGGCAGTGTTTCATCTGCTGCGCAACATCGGCTCCAGCTTCTTCATCTCGCTGTCGATCGCCGAGATCGTGCGCGCCTCTGGCGCCAATTACAGCCGCATGACCGAGATGATCACGCCCTACAACCGCGCGCTGACGACACCCGGGATCACGGGAGGATGGATCTTCGATACCGTGCCGGGCCTGGCAAGGTTCGCCAGGGAAATCGCGCGCCAGTCGGCGATGATCGGCTACCTGAACGCGTTCGCGATGTACACCGCGACATCGGCACTCGCCGTGGTTTTCGCGCTGATGGTCCGGCGGCGCCAGTCTTGACGTAGCGCTAGGGATTGTCTCACCAACTTGCCATGGATCGGCGCAGCAATGAACGGCAAAATACCGTGTTACTTCCGGTTTGATTATCTATAGCTATACTGCTATATTGCGCGCCGCATGAATGCGCAAAAGCCCACCGTATGGATCGGATCGTCACGAGACAACCTGCGGACTTTTCCGGAAGAAGTCCGCCGGATCATGGGCTTTGCGATCAACGACGCGCAGAATGGCGATGAGCATCCGCGCGCCAAGGCGTTGAAGGGATTTGGCGGCCGTAGCGTTGTTGAGGTTATCGACGATGAAGACGGCGATACCTATCGGGCGGTCTATACTGTTCGCTTTGCCGGAGTTGTTTATGTCCTTCATGCTTTCCAGAAGAAGTCAAAGAAGGGGATCGAGACACCAAGGCGCGACATCGAGATAGTCAGGGCCCGGTTGAAATTGGCCGAAGCTCACTACCGGGAGCACTATGGAAAAGGAGGCAAGACGTGACCAATGCGAAGAAAGTGACCGCAAGTAGTGGCAACGTCTTTGCCGATCTTGGCTTCGCCAATCCAGAAGAGGAACTTCTCAAGGCAAAACTGGTTCGCGAGATCCGCGGAATCATCAAGCGTCGAAAACTGACCCAGACCAAGGCCGCCGTTCTGCTCGGGCTCAAGCAGCCCGATGTCTCGGCGCTGGTCACAGGGCGCGTCGGCAAGTTCTCGATTGACCGTTTGGTTCGGTGTCTGGATCGATTGGATTACAAGGTGGACATTGTTGTGCGTCAGAAGCCGCGCCGGGCTTCTTCACGGGCGATTGCTGCTTGATCCTCTGAACGACCACGGCCCTCGCCAGGGGAGCTGGCAAGGGCCGCGTTAGTACACTTCATCGCGCCTAGGTTCGCAATGGAGTGTGGGAGCTCTGAATTGGCTAGAACGGCAGCACGATGTCCATGAACTGCTGGCCGTAGCGGGGTTGCTGCACGTCGGTGATCTGGCCGCGGCCGCCATAGGCGATGCGGGCCTGCGCGATCTTCGAGGAGTCGATGGTGTTGTCGCTCTGGATGTCTTCTGGGCGGACGATGCCGGCGACGATCAATTCGCGGATTTCGAAATTGACGCGGATTTCCTGCTTGCCCTCGACCACGAGGTTTCCGTTCGGCAACACCTGCGTCACCACGGCGGCGACGTTGGTCTGCAACGCCTCCTGGCGGTTGACCGAACCCTTGCCGTCGCTCGACGACGTCGAGTCCGTGGTCAAGAGGCGTCCGGGCAGGATCTTGTTCGGCTGCGTGATTGTCTGGGAGCCGATGAAGTCGGTAATCCCGGAGTCTTCCTTGGCGGAACGGCTGCGCTGGGTCTCGTTGGCGATGTTGGCCTTGTCGGTGATGTTGACGGTCACCGTCAGGATGTCGCCGATTCGCGCGGCGCGCTGGTCCTTGAAGAATGCACGACTGCCGTTCCGCCACAGCGAGTTCGCATTGTAGGAGGCCTGTTCCGGCTTCGGCATCGGCATCTGCACCGGCTTGTAGCCGGGCTGCGTGGTCGGGTTTTCGATCTCCGTCAGCCTCGGCTTTTCGCCGATCTGGGAGAGACGGTCGATCGATGAGCAACCGCTCGCGGCGGCGGCCAGGGAGAGCAGGGCGCCGGACAGAACGATGCGGTTGATGCGGGAGACTGACATATACTTTACTCGGCTTTGGGAGCGACTGGTGAATTGACGGTGGCGACAGCGACGGGGGCCGCGCCGGCGACGGGAGCTGCCGAGGCGGCGGCACCGCTGGTCCGTGCCGGACCGGATGGAACGACCGTGATCGAAACCTGGCCGCGGCCGATCACGGTGCCGGATACCGTGCGCTTCGACTGCAGGTTCATCACGCTGACGGCGTCGCCTTCGGTGCCGTTGTCCAGCGCCTTGCCGCGCATGGTGAGATAGAGCCCGGCCGCCTCGTAGATCAGCGTCACGTTCTGGTCGCGCTGCACGAGATCGGGCTTGGCAAGATCGGCGATCCTGATCGCCTGTCCGGCGCGGAGCTGGCGGCGGGTCTGCATGCCAACCGTGCGTTCGTGCGAGGCGGCGTCCGCGCCGACTTCGGCCTTCGGCCGGCGCTCGACCACCACGTCGGAGGCTTTGATGACTTCGTTGCGGTCGACATTGCGCGCCAGCACCGCGGCCTCGACGGTCTCGATCGCCGTGCCGGTGAAGCGCAGCTTGGTCGGTGCCGTGCCGTTCTCGTTGGCGATTTCAAAGGTGAGGTCGAAGCGGCCGTTGCGGTTGTCGTAGCGTACGATCGTCGGCTGCAGGCCGCCGGTGAAGCTCGGCTCCAGCCTGACGTCGCCCGGATCGCGGTCGAAGGTCATGCTGAGGTTGGCGGCGTCGCCGAGGCCGTTGCGGCGCTCCAGCGCGCGTGCGATCTGCAGTTCGATGTCCTTGCCCTCGAGCGTACGTGCGAGGCGGGTGACCGAAATCTCCTTCAGATCACGGGTGTCGACGCCGATGACATGGTGGGCGCGAAGGGTGTTGAGCACCTGCGCCACCGGCAGCGAGCCCGTGGTGCCGAGGTCCGGCGCGCGGTAGATCGCGGTCTGCGCAGCAGTGCCGGCATTGTCGATGATGTCGCCGATCCGCACGAGGTCGCCGGTCACCTGCACGTTGGCGCGCAACGCGGGGACCGTGATGATTTCGTTTCGGGTCTGCGCGAGCGCATGCGTCGCAGCGCTTGCGAGCAGGGCGGTGGCGAGAAGAATCGCGCGGGCGATCATGGCTGGTCCTCAGCGGAACATGTTCGAGGTCGATTGCATCATCTGGTCGGCGGCGCTGACCACCTTGGCGTTCATCTCGTAGGCGCGCTGAGCGGCGATCAGGTCGGAGATTTCGGTGACGACCTCGACATTGGCCTGTTCGAGGTTGGACTGCTGCATGTCGCCGAAGCCGTCGGTGTTCGCGACGCCGTCCTGCGGCGTGCCGGAAGCCGGCGTGTCCGTGAACAGATTGTCGCCGATCGGGTTGAGTCCGGCCTTGTTGATGAAGCGCGTCAGGCCGATCTGGCCGACCAGCGTCGGCGTGGTCGAGCCGGGCAGCATTACGGTGACCTGGCCCTGCGCGTTGATCGTGATCTGCGAAGAGTTCTGCGGGATCGTGATCGTCGGCTGCACCGGATTGCCCTGTGCGGTGACGACGCGACCCTGCGCATCCATCATGAACGAGCCGTCGCGGGTATAGGCGTAGGTGCCGTCTGGCACCTGGATCTTGAAGAAGCCTTCGCCGCGGATCGCGATGTCGAGGTCGTTGCCGGTCGGCGACAGCGTGCCCTGGCCCATCAGGCGCGGGGTGCCGACGGTCTTGACGCCGCCGCCGATGTCGACGCCGACGGGCAGGATGGTGCCCTGGTCCGAGGCCTGCGCGCCGACGCGGCGCACATGGTCGTAGATCAGGTCCTGGAACGCTGCGCGCTGCTTCTTGTAGCCGGTAGTGCGCATGTTCGCGATGTTGTTGGAGATCACCTGAACGTTGAGTTCCTGTGCCGCCATGCCGGTCGCTGCTGTGTATAGAGCGCGCAAATCAGTGCCTTACGGTTATGCCGGAACGTCGGCGAGTTTCTCGATTGCAGTTCGGTGCAGGTCGTGCTGCTGCTGCAGCAGCGAGGAGATCTTCGTGTAGGTCCGCGTGATCTCGATCAGGCGGCTCATCTCATGGACGGAATTGACGTTCGATCTCTCGATGAAGCCCTGGCGCACCCGCGAAGTCGTGTCGGGCTCGGGCGCGATGCCCTGGCCGGCGGAGTAGAGGTTGCTGCCTTCCTTGACGAGCTTCTGGGCGTCGGCAAACGAGACCAGCCGCAGCTTGCCGCGCACTGAATCGGTGCGGCCGGTGCCCTCGACCACGGTGACGTTGCCGTCGGCCGCAATGTTGATCTGCTTGTCGGTCGGCTGGAACACGATCGGACCGGAGATGCCCATCACAGGATCGCCGCCCGCGGTCACGAGCTGGCCCTGGTTGTTGATCTGCAGGCCGCCGTCACGGGTGTAGCGCTCGCCGGCGGCAGTCTGCACCGCCAGGAAGGCCTTGCCGTCGATCGAGACGTCGAGCGGGTTCTTGGTCGCCTCGGAGGGGCCGGCCGAGAAATCGTGGAAGGTCGCGCGGTCCTGCACAAAGGAGACGCGGCGGTCGGCGGGCACGAAATTGTCTTCACGCGCAGGCGAGCGCAGGTATTCCTCGAACAGCGACCGGTCGGCCTTGAAACCGGTCGTGTTGATGTTGGCGACGTTGTTGGCAACGACATCGAGCTGTCGCTCCAGCGTGATCTGCCGCGAAAGTCCGACGAGAAGCGTGTTCTCCATCAGTGGTTCTCCCCTTGATCGATCCGAGGCCAAGCTCTCCCAAGCTCGTCGTCCGGATCCCTTAACCCTCCGGCTCTCCCAAGCCTTCCGGTCGCGATCTACTCAGCGAAAGCCGTGCCAAGTCGGGAAATGATTGTTTCTCAATGGGGTAGGCACTTTTCGAAGCGCGGCGCGGGCGGCAGAAAGGTCTTGTTGACCATGTTTGCCCGGCAGATTTTTCCTAGCTGGACGCAAACGGAAAGGTTCCGTTAACCATTACTACCCTAGCGTTGCACCTATTGAGGGCGCGTGTGCGCTGGCGGCTTTTGTTTCGCGTTGTGGGGGCTCTGTTACCCAGGCTGGTGGCAACCGCGTTCGTTCCAGATCGGAAACGGACGGGGCAATGGCTGACAACGAGCAGGCAGAAGGCGCGGTGGACGGCGAAGCCGCGCCGGCGAAAAAAGGCAAGCTCAAGCTGATCATTGCGGCTGCAGGCTTCGTCGCTATCCTCGCCGCCGGCGGAGGCGCATGGTTCTTCATGATGAAGGGCCATGGCGAGGAGAAGCACGCCGAAGCGCCGCCGCCGAAGCCGTCTTCGTTCCTCGAAGTGCCCGACATGATGGTCAACCTGGTCGGCGCGCCGGGCGAGCGCGTGCAATATCTCCGCGTCAAGGTCGTGCTCGAGATCAAGGAGGGCAAGGAGGTCGAGGCCATCAAGCCGAACCTGCCGCGCGTCACCGACCTGTTCCAGACTTACCTGCGCGAGTTGCGCCCCTCCGACCTCAACGGTTCGGCCGGGCTTTTCCGCCTCAAGGAGGAGTTGACCAAGCGCGTCAATTACGCGGTGGCGCCGCAGCAGGTCAGCGCGGTGCTGTTCAAGGAAATCGTGGTTCAGTGACGCGGCGGATCCAGAGATCATGGTAAGCAAGGACCAGATGGACCAGGACGCGATTGCCGCCCAATGGGAGGCGTCGCTCGATTCCGAGGATCCCGCGGCGGCTGCGGAAGAGGCCGCCGCCAACGAACTCTCCGAGAGCATGGCGCTGCAATGGGCGGCCATGGTCGAGGACGGCAGCCGCGACTTCGGCAACAAGAACTCCGGCGAGCGGGTCCTGTCGCAGGAGGAAATCGACAATCTGCTCGGCTTCACCGTCGGCGACGTCAGCCTCGACGACAATTCCGGCATTCGCGCCATCATCGATTCGGCGATGGTGTCCTACGAGCGCCTGCCGATGCTGGAAATCGTGTTCGACCGCCTGGTGCGGTTGATGACCACGTCCTTGCGCAATTTCACCTCCGACAACGTCGAAGTCTCGCTCGACCGCATTACTTCGGTCCGCTTCGGCGACTACATGAACTCGATCCCGCTGCCGGCCGTGCTGTCCGTGTTCAAGGCCGAGGAGTGGGAAAATTTCGGCCTGGCCACGGTCGATTCCAGCCTGATCTATTCGATTATCGACGTGCTGCTCGGCGGCCGCCGCGGCCAGACCTCGCTTCGCATCGAAGGCCGGCCCTACACCACGATCGAAACCAATCTGGTCAAGCGCCTGGTTGAAGTCATTCTCGCAGATGCCGAACAGGCTTTCCGCCCGCTGTCGCCCGTGACCTTCTCGATCGACCGGCTTGAAACCAATCCGCGCTTTGCCGCGATCAGCCGTCCCGCCAACGCTGCGATCCTGGTGCGCCTGCGCATCGATATGGAAGACCGCGGCGGGATTGTCGAACTTCTGCTGCCCTACGCCACCATCGAGCCGATCCGCCCGGTTCTGCTCCAGATGTTCATGGGCGAAAAGTTTGGCCGCGATCCGATCTGGGAAGGGCATTTCGCGACCGAGGTGGCGCAGGCCGAGATTTCGGTCGATGCGGTGCTGTATGAGGCCGACATTCCGCTCAAGCAGCTGATGAAGCTCAAGGTCGGCGACACCTTGCCGCTGGAAATGCGCCCCGAGGCGCTGGTGCAGGTCCGCTGCGGCAACGTGCTGTTGACCGAGGGGCGGATGGGCCGGGTCGGCGACCGCGTCGCCATCCGCGTCACCAAGCAGTTGCGCAAACCCCATACGACCTTCGCGATGTTCGAGAAGGCCGACGAGCAAACCAAGTTGATGGAGGCACAATGAGTCATTCCCTTGGCATTGTGATCGAGAGTCTGGTAGCGGTGCTGCTGATGCTCACGATCGGCTACTGCATGCTGCTCAACAAGCGGCTGAAGCGGCTGAAGGCGGACGAGCATTCGCTGAAGGCCACGATCGCCGAACTGATCACCGCGACCGAAATCGCCGAACGCGCGATCGGCGGCCTCAAGCACACCGTGCGCGACGTCAACGAGAATCTCGGCAGCCAGCTTTCCGCCGCGACGCAGATGGCAGGGCACCTGAAGGATATGCTGGCCGAAGGCGACGGCGTCATTCGCCGGTTGTCCAAGATCGCGATTGCGGCGCGGCCTTCGCAGGAGACCGAACCCGCCGCGCCCAGGGCGTCGAACGCCAAGGCAGTGGCCGCGGCGGCGGAAGCCTTCGCTGAACGCCGCAGGGCGAGCGGCATCGCTGCATGAAATCGTTCCGCGATATCCGCGTCATTCCGGTCGTGCTGGTCGCGATCTTCGGCCTCGTGGTGCTGAAGATCGCGGGCCTCGTGATCGATGGCGGATACGTGTTCGAATACCAGCCGAGCCAGCCGAGCCCGCCGCCACCGGCAAAGCGATCCTGGGCGCAGGACAATCTGGGTTTCCCGGGAGCCAGGGTCGACGCCGACGTCACCGGCTCGGTCAAGAAGGAAGAGCCCAAGAAGGAGGAGGCCCCGAAGCCGGCCGCTCCCGCAGTGGAAGCGCCGAAGCCCGACGGGGTCGTGGTGTTTCCGGACCAGAGCCCGCAATCGGTGTCGCCGTCGGAGCGCGCCATTCTCGAACGGCTGCAGTCGCGTCGCCAGGAACTTGAACAGCGCGCACGTGAAATCGAAATCCGCGAAAGCCTGCTGAAATCGGCCGAGAAGCGCATCGAGGGCCGAGTCGAGGAGGCGAAGGCGACGGAAGCAAAGATCTCGACTGCGGCCGGGCAAAAGGCGGAGCAGGATGCCGCGCGCTTCAAGGGCATCATCACGATGTATGAGGGCATGAAACCAAAGGACGCCGCCAAGGTGTTCGACCGGCTCGAGATGTCGGTGCTCTACGATATTGCCTCGCAGATCGCGCCGCGGAAGATGTCGGACATCCTGGGCCTGATGCAGCCGGAAGCGGCCGAGCGGCTCACGGTCGAATTGGCGCGCCGCGCCGGTAGCGACAAATCGACATCTACCGCCGAATTGCCCAAGATCGAAGGCAAAATCCTGCCGCCAAAACCGAACTGACGCGGAATCGGCTCCGCGGCAGCTCGGATTCACGTCACCCTGTGAAACGCTCCACGGTCGGGACGGGCGTAGGAGCGATTTGCCACCATGAGCGCGCTACGTTCGTTGGTTTCGAGAGCGATCTTTTGTGTCAGCATGACATCCCCGGCGGCGAGGTTGCCGTCAGGCCCGAAGCACCATTTGCAGACAAGGCGCCCGTTGCTGCCGAGCTCCTCGATGTTGGTCTGGGTACCGTGGTGAATCCGGAAGCGTGTTCCGGTATCGCTGCCGATCACGTCGAAAAAGCTGTAGCGCTCGTAGCAGGCGAGTTGTTCCGGCGAGAGCCAGTCCTTCAACAGCTTGAGAGCCCGGCGATCACGCGACAGGTGAATCGGGTCAGCCGTCGAAGCGTAACGCGCCAACGCTACCGAAAGCGTTGACAGCGTCACTGCGGCAATCAGGGCCAGGATGAACGAGCACACCGCAAGTGCGGCCTGCGCGGTCATGGTGGTCAGCCACCGACGAGGCGCGGATAAAACAGGGTCTCTTCCGCCGTCGGATCGAAACTGCGGATCACACGCTGCTCGCCGGGGCCCGTGCGGGTCGCTGCCGTAAAGCCCGCGCCGGTCAATTCCATAAAACGCCGCTCGGCCTTTGCGACAGCTGCACGATCATTGACGTCGAATGTGTGCCGGGTGTCGCCAGTACGGTCCATCACGATCTGGGTTGCCATGCCAAACACTCCACTGCCGGCTCTACGAGCCGGGGTTTGCCGTGCGCCCCCAACTGCATTCTGTTCTAGAACGGAACGGTATTGAAGATGGTTCCTTGCATGTCTGCGATTAAATGCTGGGCGGCGGTTGGGCGCGGTTGTCGCTGTCGGCGGCCCGGATTTGGTCGTCTGGGCCGCGAAGTGACCGGAAACAGGCTTACTCTCCGCGTCCAGGACCCGCTCGGTGGTATTGAATGAAATCAATAAGTTGATGTTAACAAAGCCTTAAGCCCGCCGATCCAAGATTCAGAACCGCAGGCGAGGGCGCTTCGCCGCGCTGTATCGTTGAGGCCAAAGAGAATTTCCCGGATGGGGCGACGGGCTGCCATTGGAATCGGGTCGCCGGGCCGCGCATTGGCGCGGACGGCATCCCATTGCCTTGACCGTTACGGCCGTTATCTGGGTCTTTTCCTGCTGCTCGTAGGCCTGACTCTGTCTCAGCCCTGCCGCGCCGACGATCCGGTGCGGGGCGAGGCGACATTTGCCTCCGCCGGCGGCTTCGCCCGGCTGGTGCTCAGGCTTGCCGAGGACGTCGAGTCCGAGGTGTCGACTGCGGGCTCGATCATCATCATCCACTTCAAGCGCCCGGTGGATATTCCCGTCGATAAATTGTCGGATGCCGTCCCGGACTATGTCGGTTCAGCGCGGCGCGACCCTGACGGCACTGCAATCCGGCTGTCGCTGGCGCGGCGGGTCACCGTCAACACCATGACGGCAGGCGAGCGGATCTTCGTCGACTTTCTCCCCGATAGCTGGACCGGTCCGCCGCCGCCGCTTCCCGCCGAAGTCATTCGCGAACTGGCGGCGAGGGCACGGGCCGCCGAGCGGGCGCTTCGCGCGCAGATGGCAGTCGCCGCCGCCAAGAAGCGGCCGCCGGTTCGGGTCCGCGCGCTGGTGCAGCCTACCTTCGTGCGCTTCGTGTTCGAGATGCCCGACGGCGTCAATGTGTCGTCGGTCCTCAACGAGCAGAAGCTGACGCTGCAGTTCAACAACGTGCTCAGCTTCGATCTCGCCGACGCCAAGGTGGCTGCGCCACCGAATGTCGCCTCGATCAGCCAGCGGGCCGACGTTGAATCGTCCGCCGTCGATATCGTGCTGATCGGCGATGTCGATGTGCATTCCTTCCGCGAGGAAAAGAATTATGTGATCGACGTCGCCTTCCAGCAGGCGGAAAAGACGACGCTGCCGGAGTCGCAGGCCGCAGCAACGCCTCCGGCCAAGCAGCAGACAGCCGCGCGGGCTTCCCGCGACAAGCGGCTCAAGGAAGCGATGCCGCCCCCGCAGCAGTCCGCGGAGCCTCCGCCCGTCACCTCTGAGCAGATTGCCGAGCAGGCCGGGATCGAGATCAAGCCCGGACAGGCGCGTGAAGCGCCCGAAAAGATTCCAGCCGCAACAGAGATCGCCACACCCGCTGCCGACAAGGCCGTGCCGTTGATCGAGAACGCAGCGCCCGCGGTCGCGACTGCAAACACATCGCCGGTGCAAGCCGCGAAGCCCGCGCCGCCGGCAGAGCCGGTCCAAATGGCGGCGGAAGCACCAAAGGCCGCCACCCCCAAGCAGGCGCCCGTACCGGTCGAGGCGGCAAAACCAGCGATGCCGGCGATATCGCCTCAGCCAAAAGAGAGTGGTCAGAAAAATAACGTCACATCCGTCGAGGCGAGGCGCGACAGCGACGCCCTTCGTATGACGTTCACCTTTGCCGGGCCGACGCCCGCGGCGCTGTTCCGCCGGGCCGACACCGTGTGGCTGGTGTTCGACCAGGCCGCGCCGATCGACGTCGAGCCGATCCGCGCCAAGGGCGGATCCATCATCGGCGATGTCAGCCGGCTGCCGCTGGAGAAGGGGCAGGCCATCCGTATCAGGCTCAACCGGCCCCAGATTGCCTCGCTCGAGAGTGAAGGCCGCGCCAACGGCACGGAGTGGACGCTGACGCTTGCCGATCGCGGCCAGGCTCCGCCGCTGCCGCTGGCAGTGCTGCGCAACGTCACCGATCCCGCGCTCGCCAGTGTCAGCGTGCCGCTCGCCAGTCCGGGGGCGATGCACCGGCTGATCGATCCCGACGCCGGCGATGCGCTCGTCGTTGTCACCGCGCCGCCGCCGACCCGCGGCCTTCTCAAGCGGCAGGATTTCGTCGAGCTGTCGCTGCTGGAAACCGTGCACGGCGTGGTGGTTCTTCCCAATTCCGACGATGTCAGCGCCGAGGTCGGCGCCGACAAGGTGCTGCTTGGCCGGCCAGGCGGCTTGACGCTGTCGTCGGCCGACGTTGCCGCCGAGCGCGCGACCGCCGCGGTGCGGCCGCTGTTCGACGCTGAGGAGTGGCGCAAGAACCGCGAGGAAAGGTTTTTCACGCGGCTTGATACGCTGATCAACGCCGTTGCTGCCACCCCGCCGGAACAGAGGACGCCGGTCCGTCTCGAGCTTGCCAATTTCTACATGGCGCGGGAAATGTATCAGGAAGCCCGCGGCGTCACCAATCTCATTCTCTCCGAGACCAAGCAGGGCTCCGAAGAGGCTGCCGTGCTGATGGTGAATGCGATCGCCAGCATCCTGATCGGCCATCCCGAGCGGGGGCTCAGGGTTCTCGCCAGTCCTGCGATCGGCAACGGCTACGACGCCCAATTGTGGAAGGGTTTTGCCTTCGCGCGTCAGGAAAAATGGGCCGACGCGCGTGAAAAATTCAAGAACACCGAATTCTCGATCGCCTCGCTGCCGCTCGAACTGCAGCGCCTCATCACGCTCGACGCGATGCGGGCCGCGCTCGAGGTGAAGGATTACGCTGGCGCCTCGCGCCGGCGCAGCGAACTTGACGTGATCGGCATCCCCGCCGACATGAAGCCCGAGATGGCCGTGCTGCGCGGGCGGCTGGCCGAGGCGCTGGGACACGACAAGGATGCGATCGACGCTTACAGGTTTGCAGCGCACTCCAGCGACCGGCAGGCGTCGGCCGAGGCGAGGCTGCTCGGATCACTCTTGAGCCACAAGCGCGGCGAACTCGGCCAGGCCGAGCTGCTGCGTGAACTGGAGACGCTGTCGGCGATCTGGCGCGGCGACGCGATCGAGCTGATGACGTTGAACCGGATGGTGCAGATCTACGCCGACACCGGACGATATGTGGACTCGCTCTCGGCCGCCAAGACCGCGACCCGGATGCAGCCCAATGCCGAACTGTCGCGGCAGAGCCAGGACGCGGCGTCCGCGCTGTTTGCGCAGCTCTTTCTCAGCCCGAAGGGCGAGGACATGAAGCCGGTCGACGCGCTGGCCATGTTCTACGAATATCGCGAACTGACGCCGATCGGCCGCCGTGGCGATGAAATGATCCGTCGTCTTGCGGAGCGGCTGGCCTCGATCGACCTGCTCGACCAGGCTGCCGAGCTGCTGCAATATCAGGTCGACAAGCGGCTGGAGGGGGCGGCGCGCGCGCAGGTGGCCGCGCGGCTGGCCATGGTCTACCTCACCAACCGCAAGCCGGACCGCGCGATCGCAGCGCTGCGCTCGTCGCGCATCGCCGATCTCTCCGGCGAACTGCGGCAGCAGCGGCTGTTGCTGGAGGCCCGCGCCCAGAGCGACGTCGGTCGCCACGACCTCGCGCTCGACATCGTGTCCAACATCACAGGCCGCGAGGCGATCCGGCTGCGCTCGGACATCTACTGGGCCCAGCGGCAGTGGCGAGAGGCCTCCGAACAGATCGAACTGTATTACGCCGACCGCTGGCGCGACTTCAAACCGCTGAACGCAGCCGAGAAGGGCGACGTGATCCGCGCCGTTGTCGGATACGCGCTGGCCGAGGATGCGATCGGCCTGGCGCGCTTCCGCGAAAAATTCGCGCCGCTGATGTCGGGCGAGGCTGACAAGCTGCAGTTCGACACCGCGAGCAGGCCGGCCGCTTCCAACAGCGCCGAGTTCGCCCTGATCGCCAGGATGGCGGCCAGCGTCGACACGCTCGACGGGTTCATCCGCGAAATGAAGATCCGCTTCCCGGACGCCACGGCGCGTGCACCGCAATCGCCGGAAATGACCAGGGGCGAGCCGGTTCATACCGGCTCCTTGCCCACGATCGCAGGCAAGCGGGCCGGGGCGACGAGGTAGAGGCCTCGTCCGGCGGAGGATGCCGCCGGAGAGGAGACCTTCCGGCGGTATCGATCTCTGTAGCGTTTGAAGCGAAAGCCTGACCGGGACTTGAACCGGGTCGATCGCGGTTTGCGTGGCAGTCAAGCTCGCGCCGATTTGCCTGCGGTATAAAATTTCATCAAACCAAGAATTTGGAGCTTCGGTTCTGATTCAATCAGAACCGAAATGCTCGAGCTCCGATTCAATTCGGAGGTTGCCGTCAAATGGCAGGTCCGCTTCCGTGTCAACCGGCGGACGTCAGCGTGCCCGGCGGATAATGTCCGCCAGGTATCAACTCCTCGGGTGAATGCCGTTTCTGCGGATGAGGTCCGACAGCTGGACCAAGAGCTCCCGAAGCCGGGCATTTTCTTCAAGCAGCGCGTTTGTTTCGTCGGCACGATCGTCGACACAGTCGGCCGGTCCGTCCCCTTGAAGGGCCGGCCCCAGTAGCGAAAGCGCGTCGTCGGCAGATTCGTCGGCCCAGAGGGAGGGTTCACTGCGGCGGATACGCTTAGTATGCGGCGGATGATCTATGCGCATGATTGATACTCCAATTTCAAAATACCGAACGCGCCCCCAGTCGCTTTGTTCGCGCGGCGAGAGTGGGGTGAGTCGCCCGGCGAATTTGCGACTAAAATTGGAATCGCCATGCGCCGACCCTGGCGCGAAAGCGGCGTCATTGCGGCGAGTCTGTTGGGAAAATGCAGCCTGTGCGGCTATTCTGAGAAAATACAGCCTGAGCGTGGCGCCTTAATGGACCAGCTTGGCCAATTGATAGAGCGCGTAAATGACCTCGAGACCCAGGAGAACAAACGCCGCATTCATCAGATAAAAATTGAAGTGCATCAGAGACTTGAAACCAAATGCTTCCCGCGGCCCGAGCGAAGATCGCGCGAGGTCGTGAACCAGAGCCAATACGCGTCGGATAGGGCGAACACCCGGCGAAGGCCTCGCCGGCAAAGGAAACAGAAGGCTTCCGCCGCCGCGGAAGTGATGGCTTTGTCGCGAACCTCTTCTTTGTCGGAGGATTCGAGTTCGACTACAGCTACCTGCCTGTTTACGCGCCGTAGACAATTTTGATTGCCCACAGCACGACGACGATGGCCGTTACCAGCGTGGCCGCCGTCAGTACACTTTCTAAGGAAGCGACTCTCATACTAACTCTCCGCTTCCCAGCCCCACTAGCGGTCTAGTTGATTCGTTAATTCAACTGCAATTGCGCGGTCGCAAGGCGATGAACGCTGTTGGCGAGTGTGATTTGTGCGCCACACATTCCCGTAGGATCCCGGATATCTGGGCTTGTTCTGGCGCCTTTGGCTTGGCCAGCGGACGATCAGGAAGCCACCTTCGGGCGGCTTGGGTCGCGCCGAGACTGACGCGATCCGGCCCCGCGGCGCGCACCATTTCGGGCGACGCGCGCACGACCGATCCGGCAGCTTCATCCGCCGGGCCAAGATGCCGTGCAGCGAAAATGCCTGTTTGAACGAGGGAGATTATTCGTGGCGGCTCGACGGTGCGTACCTGCTCGTCTGGACCGTGCTTCGCCGTCCTTCTGCGAGAGTAGCCAGCCTGTCATACTCTTCCGCTACCTTGAGCAGGCGGCCCTGATCCTTCACCGCATTCGCGGCCAAGGCCCTTGTCCGTTCCGCGCGCTTGCGCCAGTGATCCGCATTGGTCAAAAAATCTGTCATTGATACGCCCCTGACGCGGTTAAATACTCCAATCCGCGCGGTGGCTAGGATGCTTTGTCATACGTCAAAAATTTGGCCGGATCCGATCCGCCATGTGACTTGAAAACATGTGGCTTGAAAAAGTATCGGCTGTGACGGCTCTGCAACAAACGAATATCTTGTGCTGATCTTTTTCCCGACTCAAATTTGCCCCGGACTCAATCGAAGTTGGTCCTTTGAAAGGACGACAGGGAGCACGTCCGTCCGCATTGGGGATTCGTCATGAGTTTCGAACATTCGCTGCAGAACAAGTCGGTCCGCCTCGATGGACGTCTGAGCCATGCGGACAACGTCGCGCCATTGCTTCAGGACAATATCTTTCAGGGCGGACGTCCGTCTCAGCGTAGTGATGAATTTTTCGCCGTGCTGTCGCCGCTGCTCGAACAAGCGGATGGCCTTCGGCAGGATCAATCCAGGCAGCAGGAAACCAGAGACGTTCTGGTGCTGCTCGAGGAGAATGCCCGGCTCCGCAAGCTTGCCATCCAGCTGTCGAACCTTCTTGGCGACCTTCCCGCAGGTCGCTAGCGGCATAGCCGATCTCCGATCGAATTCCGAGCAAGTGGCGAGATCCGAGTCCGGCCTCGGCTTCGACCAACTTTTGACGCGTTGGCGCAATAGGAGATTGCCAGCGCCGCAGAGGCGCTCCTCGCACTTTTGCCGTTCAAGAGCTGGCTGTCTGATGCCGTTGACGCGGGACCGAATAATAGGACACGACAACGAACGCTTCGCGTTCAGGTTCACGATGCTCAACGACGGCGTTGCCGTCGAGTGTCAGATCAGTGACGCCGCCATGGATGAACTTGGAGGCGCAAAGGGCACCGAGAGCATTGCGAGGCAGGCGCAATTCCTGGCGCTGCGGGATGCGGTGGAGGGCATCGCATCCGATGTTTTCGACAGGGGGCCGTGCTTCAAGGGCCAGATCGTCAGGATATTCACCAAGCACGTTCAGCAAGCGTCGCCATCGCGCCGCGATCCGATCGGCATGAGCCCGGAGCCCGATCCGGACCAGGCCGCCTCGCTGCGGATCATTGCCGAGGCGAAGCCGGCGAGCCCGGCGCCTTAGCGCGCCGAACTCCCGGCACGTTGGCAACCCGCGCACGTTCCAGGCCGGGAGTGGCCCACGCCTTTGAGAAGCGCGACCAGTTGGCGCGTCCGTTTCTTCGTCCCTCGACAGAGGCGCGTCAAAGCGCCAACCTGCGGGCCAACAACCTGCCGGGGGAGGCGCCACGATGACCAAGCCAGCCAGGACCGAAGCCGAACTGATCGCGATGGCGCGGGCCGAATTGAAGGTTCATGTCGATTGTCCCGACGGCATCGTCATCTCGGTGCTTCGCGACGGCGACAGCTGGGAATTCCGTGCCAGTGCCGACGCCGCCACGGTTGCCAAGCCCGGCTATCCCGAATGCGTCGCCATGATGGTCCAGATCGGCGATCACCTCTGCAAGCAATACGACTTCAAGGAGTGAGCGCCTCTGCTGACCGCGACGGCTGCGTCTAGACCGTAAAAATCCGTCCCGGATTGAGGATGTTCTTCGGATCGAGCGCGCGCTTGAGCGTGCGCATGGTTTCGATTTCAGCTTCGGTCCGGCTCATCTTCAGGTACGGCCGCTTCAGGATGCCGATGCCGTGTTCGGCCGAGATCGAGCCGCCGAACTCGCCCGTGAGGTCGTAGACCAGTCTTTCGAATTGATCGTGCTTGTCCGGCGTATACTCGTGATACACGCTGGGATGCAGATTGCCGTCGCCGACATGTCCCATCACGATGGTGAAGGCCTGCGGATCGATCGCTTTCACTCGCGCATCGAGCGTATCGGCATATTCCTCCATCCTGTCGATGGCGATACTGACGTCGAAGCCCATCCTTGCCGCGAACGGAAAGCTGCGGCCGAGTTCGACGCTGGAATCGCGGATACGCCAGATCGCCGCCGCGGACGCATTCGAGGTCGACAGCGTGGCGTCGAGTATCAGATCTTCGCCCATCGCCGTTTCCAGCATTTGCTCGAGGCTGTTGCGCATGCGCTCGGCGTCGCTTCCGGAGGCCTCCAGCAGCACATAGAACGGATGATCGGTCGGCAGCGGGCCAACCACGCCCTTCACGCGCTCGACCGTCTGGCGGTAGTAGGCGTTCCACATCACCTCGAACGCGGTCAGTTCACCGCCGAGCGACCGTCGCGCCAGTTTGAGAAAGGCCATGACTTTCCCGAACGAGGGGAGCGCGCAAAGCGCCACCTGGCGTTCGGCCGGCGCCGGAAATATCCGAAGTGCTGCGCGCGTCACCACGCCCAGAATGCCTTCGGTGCCGATATAGAGATGCTTCAGGTCGATGCCGGTGTTGTTCTTGATGTACTTGCGCAGTCCCTTGAGCACGGCACCGTCGGGAGTGACCACTTCGAGGCCGAGGATCAGGTCGCGCGTCATTCCGTAGCGGATCACGCGATTGCCGCCGGCATTGGTCGAGATATTGCCGCCGATGGTGCAACTGCCGCGTGCGCCAAGATCGAGCGGAAACATCATGCCGTCCTGTTCGACCCGTTCCTGGAGTTTCTGCAGCGGCGTGCCAGCCTGCGCGATCGCGACGCCGCCCGGGACATCGACTTCCTCGATCGCGTTCATGCGCTCCATCGACAGCACGATTTCGTCCGCATTCGGCAGCGTGGCGCGCACCAGGCCGGTCATGCCGCCCTGGGTCGTGACCGGCACGCCGTGACGGTGGCAGAGCCGCAGCAGGGCGGATATCTCTTCAGTCGTCTTCGGGCGGACGACGGCCCGCGGCTTCGGGACCGGAATTCCGGACATGTCGTGATGATAGCGCGCGTCGATCTCGTCCCCGCACAGGACCGAGCCCTTGTCCAGAGTGCTGCGCAGTTCGTCGATGAAGCCGTCCGGCATGCCCCTGCCTTCTTTTTTGCCGAGTTGGCCTGCAGCTTTACATCCGGCCGGCCCGGGATCAAACCCGGTCAGGCGCCATCGCCACGTTTTCCTTCAGGAAAACGCATGGGCGCGGGCGCATTCGGCGGACAGGTGGCCGGCGCTCGCCGTCAGACCGTGTGCGGGGCTTTCTTGGTGGCAGTTTTCGTCACCACCGGCGGGGCAAGGGTTGGGCTGATGGTGGGGCTATCGTGCCGCTCGGGCTCGATCGAGGTGATCTGGTTGCAGGCGCTGCACTTGTACACGTAGAGGAGGGGGCGTAGTCCGATGGGGGGCAGTTTTCCAAGCCTCGCCGTGCCCGTACCGCAGCTCTCGCAGCGCGGAGGCAGACCGGCTTCTGAAGGCACTGCGGGCATTTTCAACTATCTTTAAAGCAACAAATGACACTTCGGTAATGTTGGCCGCCGATTGCATCGTAATCGTGGACAAAAACCCCGTAAGACTACGAGGTCGTGCCGCCCGTTCGCCGCAGGCGTCCATCTTTTGCCATCAAATCGACCTCGCTCGCAATTCTTGCCGCAAAGTCGTCATGACGGCGCAATAGTGGAGGGAAGTTCGACGAGGCCCTCGATTTGTAAGGCGTACAGATGGCTTCCACCAAGAGTGACCAGTCGCCGTGGTTCGTGCCGAGAACGGAGGCGTCGCGCCCTTCGCCGGCCGACAAATTCAACATCGACCGGGACGTGCAGGCGAAACGGGCCTGGAAGCTCCGGGTGCTGGAGCAGCAATTCCAGAAGCTGAACAAATATTGCGACGAGACGGTCGCCGAAATTCGCGCCTCGCTCGACAGGACGCCGTCGCGATAGACCGGGGGCGTTGCGAAAGATCGAAGCCCGCTACCTGATCAGTCGAAGCGGCATCCAGAACCGAATGCCGCTTCGACGCATCTCACTTCTTGTCGATTTTCGTGAGGGTCTTGGTCCCCGAAGATTCACTGACCGCGAATGTGACGCGGTCGCCGGCGTGAATCTCGTTCAGGCGCGAGCTATCCGGTACCTTGAATTCCTCGGTCGCAAGGGTGGTGTTCGCGCCGACCGTGCCGTCAGGAACATCCTTGATCGTGATGGTGCCGCTGATCCGATCGATCCTGGTCACCATTCCTGTACGCGTCTGCTGGGCAAACGCCGACGAACCGACGATGCTGAGGGCTGCGGTAGCAGCCATAATCAACCCTGCGATTTTCATGGAATACTCCCGGCATTGAGGCGTCGCAGATAAGCCGCGACGGCCCGGATTTGTTCCCGGCGGCAGCCCGGCGCTGCGATCAATGCCTTAGCGCGCAAATGGGGCAGGCTGGTGATCTCGCAGCCGCCGCGCCAAGTCGCTGGATATTCGGTCTGTCTTGATTTGGCCGCGATCGCGCCAGAGCGTTTTCGAGCGAAGTGGGTACCGGTTCGCGTAAAGAAAACGCGTCAAAACAAAAGACTAGAGCCCGGTTCTGACTCAATCAGAACCGATGAGGCTCTAGGCGGCGCCAGCCTCGGGCTCGCGTTCGAGGTCGATTTCCGTGATGGTGCGATTGCGCCCGGTTCGCTTGGCCTTGTACAGCCCGCGGTCGCATCGCTCGATCATCGCTTCGGCGGATTCCGCCAGTCGGAATTGCGCCACCCCGATCGAAACCGTGATGCTGCCGATCTCCTTGCCGGTTGCGCGGCGGGTCAGTTTGGCTTCGGCAATACGGCGGCGAATACGTTCGGCGGCCGACGCACACGTTTCGAGGTCGGCGCCCGGAAGCACCGCTATCAATTCCTCGCCGCCATAGCGCGCGGCGAGATCGACTTCGCGGACACCTTCCTGCAGAACCTTGGCGACCAGCCGCAGCACCTGGTCGCCGACCTGGTGGCCGTAATCGTCGTTGAATTTCTTGAAGTGATCGATGTCGATCAGGAATACGCTGAGCGCCTCATCCTTTTCCATGGCGTCGATCTGGGCCTGGCGAAGGAATTCGTCCATCGAGTGCCGATTGGCCAGCCCGGTCAGCGCATCGGTGTTGGAGCGCTGCTCGGCCGCCTTCAGCGAGTCGCGGATGGTGTCCAGTTCCTGCGAGGTGGCGGCGAAGTTTGCCTCCAGCGCGGAAGCGCGCGCGGTCGCCTTTGACAATTCATCGACGAGCTTGGCGATGATCGGTTTCGGATCGGCTGACGCTGCGGCCTGCGATGAGACTTCGCCAAGCGCTGCGATCTGCGTGCGGCTGTCGGTGACGGCGGTGTTGAGAAATTGCTGGGCGCAGGCGATCAGGCCGCTCAACTGCTCCGGAAGACCCGCCAGCGGGTTCGGGGGCGAGTGCGGGGAGATGTAGGTGATGTAGAGTTCGTGATTGGTCGCGTTGTCGAACGGGCGCTTGCCGGCGATCAGGATGTCGATGGTTTTGCGCAGCGGCAGCGAGCTGCCCATGCAGTATTCGAACCACACCGCGAAATTGTTCGGGGTGGACGGAACCGACTGCTGCGACATCAACCGTATGGCGCGTTCGGCAATCGTCGTGGCATATTCGACGTCCAAATCGCCGATCGACTGGCCTGCCATCTTCCTGACCCGGTGAGTGCGCTTATTGAGAAAAGCCTCTCCCGTTGTGTCATGAAGGAGCTAATCCGGCCTTAAACTTCCGGGACAAACCGGCAGCAAAACCTCCGCAATAGTGCGGAGAAAATAAGGCAGCAATACTGACATACCACTGATGGGGGTGGCTGGTTACCCTCCTCCATAGCTCTGCACCAGGCTTCCCGCCACCAGCGACCAGCCGTCCACCAGCACGAAAAAGATCAGCTTGAACGGCAGCGACACCACGACCGGCGGTAGCATCATCATACCCATCGACATCAGGACGGAGGCGACCACGAGGTCGATGATCAGGAAGGGGAGGAACAGCAGGAAGCCTATTTCGAAGGCGCGCTTCAGTTCGGAGATCATGAAGGCGGGGACCAGGATCCGCAGCGACAGGTCTTCCGGCGTCGCCGGCGGCGGTTCGCCGGAGAGGTCCAGGAACAGCTTCAGGTCCTTCTCGCGGACGTTCTTCTGCATGAAGCCGCGGAGCGGTACCGAGGCCTTCTGCAGCGCTTCCTCGACGCCGATCTGGTTGGCGACCAGGGGCTTGATGCCGTCGTCATAGGACCGCTGCAGTACCGGCCCCATCACGAACGCGGTCAGAAACATCGCAAGCGCAATGATCACGGAGTTGGGCGGGGCAGTCGCGGTGCCGAGCGCGGTGCGCAGCAACGAGAGCACGACGACGATCCGCGTGAACGACGTCATCATGATCAGGATCGACGGCGCGATCGAGAGAATCGTCAACAGCGCGATCAGCTGGATTGCGCGCTCGGTGACGCCGCCGCCGCCCTGGCCGAAATTGATGCTGATATCCTGCGCCAACCCCGGGTCGGCGAGCGATCCGGCGGCTATCAGGGTTACAAGAAATAAAACTCTACGCGGGAATGCCGGCGGCCTCACGAAGGATTCTTCGGACGGCCCAGCAACGATGCCATCTCGTCTTCGAGATTTTCAAAGCCGCTCTTCGGCGGAGCAGGAACCGGTGCGGGTGCGGGTGGTGGGGTCTCGCTGCGCGGCGGACGGGCAGGCGGCGTTTCCGGCGCAACCGGCGGTGCCACTGGTTCGGCGGGCCGACGCAGCGCGGCCTCGAGCCGTTGTGCCATCTCGGCGAGATTCTGGTCGGCGCTCGACGGCGCAGGGGCCGGAGGGGGAGCGGGTGGAGGCGGCGGTGGTGGCGGCGGCGCCGCGACACGCTCCGGCGGGCGCACCGGCAGCACGACATCACGGGGCGGTGCCTCACGCGAAGGTGCCTCACGGGAAGCTGCCTCACGGGAAGGCGGCTTGGGCGGCTCGCCTGCGCGCTGCGGCCGGGGCATCAACGGTTCGGCGCGGGGCATGCGCGGCGGGACCGGTTCGCTACGAGCGCCGAGCGACTCCGGCGAAAAGCCGGTCAGCTGATCGCTGCGACGCTCCGCCATCGGCGGGGGCGCCGGCCGGCGAAGTTCATCGGCGAAAGCCGGGCGCGCGGGGCGCGGCGGCGGTTCGGGCATTTGCGGTTCGGCAGGTTCGAACGCGTCCGTCGATCGTGCTTCGGTTTTTGTCGCCTCGTCGCTCCAGACGGCGTCAGGCAGCGGCGCAATCCGGGGCGGCTGCTCGCCGACCGCAGGCCGCGGCGCCATGTCGCGACCGGGCATTGCGCGCACGATGTTCGGTTCCACCACGATGTCGCTCGGACCGCCGATCATCAAGAGATGCTCGACATTGTCGCGCCGCACCAGCACCAGGCGGCGGCGGCCGTCCACCGCTGCCGCGTCGATCACGGCCAGCCGCGGCATCCGCCCGCGCTGGGTGTTGGCTCCGATGCGATTGTTGGCGAAGCGGCGAACCAGCCATGCGGCGACGCCGATCAGCGCCAGAACGGCGATGAATGCGAAAAGGAATGTCAGTGTCTGCATTCTTTAGTCCCCGGCCAACGGCCGTTCTCACATACTGGCTTCGACGAGTGCGGTCTGGTCTTCCGGTCGGTCAAGTTCCGTAGGGAATGCGGTTCCCGCCTTGCCGGACCATGCTCCGAAGCGATCGGCATACGGCGAATCACGCCCGAGGTCAGCCTTATTTCTTAACGCCCCACGGCAAACCCTGCCGTCCCGTTAATTAATAGACCAAGAATCGTGCGATCCAAAACGACTTCTCAGCGCCCCGGGCCGCGTGGTTAACGCAGCTTTCGTGGCAAAAATGCGCTGATTTGGCCAGCACGCACCGATATTGGCCGCAGTCCGCGCCCGGAAGAGGCGATTTTAACCAGCCGTTAACCATGCACCGGGCAAATTCTGCCTACCTCGCGGCGTCTGCCAGAGGTTAACGGGAGCCGCTCGACATGGCCATCAACGACCTTCCGATCCTGTCGGCGCTGCGCACCAAGATGCAGTGGCACCAGGAACGCCAGCGCGTGCTAGCCGAGAACATTTCCAACGCCAACACCCCCAATTTCAGGCCGAACGATCTGGTCGCGCCGAAATTCAACGGCAGGGGGGCAAACATCGACGGAGGGATGGGGTCGCTTGCGATGATGCGCACCTCGTCGACCCATATCGGCGTCTCCGGCGGCGGACAGAGCTTTCGGGACGACGGCGGCAGGAACGCCTTTCTGACCAAACCCGCCGGCAACTCGGTCAATCTCGAAGACCAGATGCTGAAGGTGTCGGCCAATCAGATGGACTACGCGGCCGCCACCTCGCTCTACAGCCGCAGCCTCGGGCTTCTCAAGACCGCGATTGGAAAGCGCTGATGCTGGCGCGCGACTTAAAGGATCCTGACAATGGCAGATGACGGAAGCGACTTCGCGCGCTCGATGAGCATCGCGACGTCGGGCCTGCGTGCGCAGGCGGGGCGGATGCGGGTGATTTCCGAGAACATCGCCAATGCGGATTCAACCGCGCCGACCGCCGCCGGCGATCCGTATCGTCGCAAGGTGCCGACATTCTCGTCCGCGCTCGACCGGTCGCTGGATGCGCGAGTGGTGACGCTCGGCAAGGTCCGCGCCGACCAGTCGGCGTTTCGCATCAAGCACGAGCCGAGCAATCCGGCGGCCGATGCTGCGGGCAACGTCAAGTACCCGAACGTCAATCCGCTGGTCGAAATGACCGACATGCGCGAGGCGCAGCGTTCATACGAGGCCAATCTCAACATCATCAGCGCCACGCGCCGCATGATCCAACGCACGCTCGACATCCTCAAGGCCTGAACAGGGATCCTAGAAAATGGCTTCACCGACCGTTGCAGCAAATGCCTACGCCGCACTTTCCCGCATCGTGGAAACCGGCGGCGCCGAGAAGGGCGGCCAGTCCACCGGCGGCCCGTCCTTCAGCGCCCTGCTCAAGGATGCGGTGGGGAGCGTGATGGAAGCGGGCAAGAAATCCGACGCCCAGTCCATCGCGATGAGTTCGGGCAAGGCCAACGTCATGGACGTCGTGACCGCGGTGGCCGAGACGGACGTCGCGGTGTCGACGCTGGTCTCGGTGCGCGACCGCGTCATCCAGTCCTACGAGGACATCATGAGAATGCCGATCTAGTCGTCATTCCGGGGCGCGCGAAGCGCGAACCCGGAATCTCGAGGTTCCGGGTTCGATGCTCCGCATCGCCCCGGAACGACAGAACAAAGTGAAGAGCGAGAGCAAGACAATGACCGGTGCTGAAACCCTCGAAGTCGCGCGCGATGCGATCTGGACCATCGTGGTGGTGTCGTCGCCGCTGATGGTCATCGGCCTCGTGGTCGGTGTCGTAGTGTCGCTGTTCCAGGCGCTGACCCAGATCCAGGAGCAGACGCTGATCTTCGTGCCGAAGATACTTGCCATGTTCGTGACGCTGCTGCTGGCGCTGCCGTTCATGGCGGATTCGATGCACGGCCACATGATGCGGATATCGTCGCGAATCATCGGCGGCTGATGCATTGTCCATGAATGCGCGTCGACATATCCATGCTGCCGGCTCTTGCCGCCACCTTCATGCTGGTGTTCGCCCGCGTGGGGTCCATGATGATGCTGATGCCTGGATTCGGCGAGAGCAACATCCCGGTGCGCATCAAGCTCGCGATCGCGCTGCTGCTGACGCTGATCATCCTGCCGCTGCACCGCAACGCCTATCAGGTCGATCTGACATCGATCAGCGCGCTCGGCGTGCTGATGGTGCACGAGATCGTCATCGGCATCGTGCTCGGCGCCACCGCGCGCGTCACGCTGTCGGCGCTGGCGGTGGCGGGCTCGGTGATTGCCCAGCAACTCGGGCTCGGCTTCGTCACCGCGGTCGATCCAACCCAGGGCCAGCAGGGCGTGCTGATCGGCAATTTCCTGTCGATACTTGGCATGACGTTGCTGTTCGCCACCGACAGCCATCACCTTGTCATCGCGGCGCTGAACGAAAGCTACCGGATATTCTCGCCGGGCGAGGTGATGCCGAGCGGCGACGTCGCCGCACTGGCGACGCGCGCCTTTGCCACCGCCTTCAAGATCGGCATGCAGCTCTCGGCACCGTTCCTGGTGTTCGGCCTCGTCTTCAATATCGGCCTTGGCGTGCTGGCGCGGCTGATGCCGGCGATGCAGGTCTATTTCGTCGGCGTGCCGCTGTCGATCATGATCGGATTTTTGATCTTCGGCCTCGTCCTCGCGGGGATGATGGGAACCTATCTCGACTACTTCGCCCGCGTGATGCACGAACTGACGCCGCTGAAATAGCGGGCGATCCGGAACGCTGGATATCGGCCTTCAGCCAATTGTTAGGGCGCCGCGGTGGCTGAAGATTCCGACGATAAAACAGAAGACCCTACACAAAAGCGTCTCGACGACGCGCATGCCAAGGGTGACGTCGTCAAGAGCCAGGAGGTCAACACCTGGTTCATCATCGCCGGCGGCACGCTGGTGCTGTCGACGTTCTCGGGATCGGCGGGCGGCGGCATTCTGGTGCCGCTGCGGAACCTGATCGCCAATGCGGGCCAGCTTCGCACCGACGGCGCTGCGCTGCTCGCGCTCGGCAATACGCTCGGCTATGCCGTGCTTGGCGCCATCGGCGTGCCGCTCTTGATGCTGGCGATCGCCGCGATCGCCGGCAACATGATCCAGCACCGGCTGGTGTGGTCGGCCGAATCGCTGACGCCGAAATTCAACAAGGTGTCGCCCGGCGCGGGATTCAAGCGCATCTTCGGCAAGCAGGCGCTGGCCAATTTCGCCAAGGGGCTGTTCAAGCTGATCGCGCTCGGCGCCGTCATGATGGCGGTGCTCTGGCCGGAGCGCGACCGCCTCGAATCGTTCCTGCGGTTCGACCCTTCGGCGATTCTCGGCGTCACCACCAGCCTGACGCTGCAACTGTTGGGCGCCGTCGTGGCGATGCTCGCCGCGGTCGCGATTGCCGACTACTTCTTCCAGTATCGTCAGTGGTTTGAGCGGCAGAAAATGTCGCTGCAGGAGATCAAGGACGAATACAAGCAGTCCGAAGGCGACCCCCACATCAAGGGCCGGATCCGGCAGTTGCGGATCCAGCAGATGAAGAAGCGCATGATGGCCTCGGTTCCCAAGGCCAGCGTGATCATCACCAACCCGACCCACTATTCGGTGGCGCTGTCCTACGACCGCGGCATGTCGGCGCCGGTCTGCGTCGCCAAGGGTGTCGACAACATCGCGTTCAAGATCCGGGAAATCGCCCGGAAGCACGATATTCCGATCGTCGAGAACGTGCCGCTTGCGCGCGCGCTCTACGCCACCGTCGATATCGACGAGGAGATCCCGGTCGAGCATTATCAGGCTGTCGCCGAGATCATCGGCTACGTCATGGGCCTCAAGCGAGGGCTTTCGGGGCGCCCGGCGTGAGAAAACCGGCCAGAAAACGCCTTGAAATGCCTTCAACCTGTCAATTAGCCGCCTGATGGACTTGCGCTTGCAGGCCCGATTCAGGCACTCAGGAGCGGCGCGCAAGACCGCGCGTGACCTCCATGCCGAAGGGCAGCGCCTCTTGCGATGACCGCCGAGACCCACAGCCATCCGCCCACCGAGCCGCTTGCGGCTCACGAATCGGCGCGGCGCGGCGGCAGCATCGTGATGGTTCTGCTGGTGGCAGCCGGCATCGTCGCGGTGGCGGTGGCGCTGATGACCATCGGCCGCGCGCAAGCCCAGCCCTATATCCTCGGCCTGCTGGCGCTGCTGGCGATGGTCGGCCTGTTCAACCTGTTCGCATTCGCCGCCGGCATCATCCGCTTCACCGACCGCAGCGCCGACGATCCCGTCATTGGCCGCATCGCCGACCATTCCCATGACGGGCTGGCGGTGACCGATTCGAAGGGGCACATCGTCTATTCCAATGCCGCCTATCTGGCGCTGACGGGGGCGGCGACAGCGCAGGACGTGCGGCCGGTCGAACGCGTCTTCATCGGCAATCCCGACGTCTCGGAGGCGGTGTTCCGCCTTCTCAAGGCGGCGCGCGAGGGCAGGCGGCAGCAGGAAGAGGTTCGCATCGCCGGCAGCGAAGGCGCCCATGGCCGCTGGCTCAGGATGCGGGTTCGCCCGCTCGGCCACGGCAAGCGCGAAGCGAAATACGCCGTGTGGTCGATCGCCGACATCACGCGGGACCGCGAGCGCCAGGAAGACGTATTCAAGGAACTGCAGCACGCGATCGAATATCTCGATCACGCGCCTTGCGGCTTCTTCTCGGTCAATCCGGCCGGCGACGTCATCTACGTCAACGCGACGCTGGCGAACTGGCTCGATCACGACCTTGCCGAGATCGGATCGGGCGGGCTGAAGCTCGCCGACATCGTTTCCGGCGACGGCGCGGCGCTGCTGACCTCGATCGTGGCGGTGCCGGGCGAAGTCAAAACCGAAGTGTTCGACATTGATCTGCGCATGCGCGGCGGCAAGACCATGCCGGTGCGGCTCTATCACAAGCTCGCCTTCGGCGCCGACGGTGCGCCCGGGGCGTCGCGGACGCTGGTAATCAGCCGCGCGCGCGACGAACACTCCGACCCCGAGCGTGCCGCCGAAGTCCGCTTCATGCGGTTCTTCGACCATACGCCGATGGCGATTGCGACCGTAGACCGCGGCGGCGCGGTGGTACGCGCCAACGCCCGCTTCGCCAAGCTGGCGCAAAGCCTCAGCCCCGACGGCGCGGCGAACAAGTCGATCGTCCGCGCGGTGAATGCGCGCGACCGCAACCTCCTGATCGCGGCGATTAACCGGGCGGCGGAGGGGCAGGGCGATATCGAACCGGTCGAGGCCATGCTGGATGGCGCAAAGGAGCGCTGGGGGCAGTTCTTCGTCACGGCGGTCGAGGAAGACGAGCGCGATACCGAAGCGGCGATCGTCTATTTGCTGGAAACCACCGAGCGGCGCACGCTGGAAAACCAGATCAACCAGTCGCAGAAGATGGACATGGTCGGCCAGCTCGCCGGCGGTATCGCCCATGACTTCAACAACGTGCTGTCAGCCATCATGATGGCTAACGACTTCCTGCTGAACGCGCACAAGCCGACCGATCCGTCGTTCCAGGACATCATGCAGATCAAGCAGAATGCGACCCGCGCGGCGACGCTGGTGCGGCAGCTGCTCGCGTTCTCGCGCCGCCAGACGCTGCGGCCGCAGGTGCTCGCCCTCGGCGATGCCTTGTCCGATCTCACCATGCTGCTGCGGCGGCTGATCGGCGAAAAGGTCAAGCTCGACCTCATGCACGGCCGCGATCTCTGGCCGGTCAAGGTCGACGTCTCGCAGTTCGAGCAGGTGATCGTCAATCTTGCGGTCAACGCCCGCGACGCGATGCCCGACGGCGGCAAGCTGACGGTGAAGACCGCCAACGTCACAGCGGATGAATCCGCGCAGCTCTCCTACAAGGGATTGCCGGTCGCCGATTATGTGCGCATCGATATCGCCGATACCGGCACCGGAATCCCGGCTGACATTGTCGACAAGATCTTCGAGCCGTTCTTCTCGACCAAGGAAGTCGGCAAGGGTACCGGGCTCGGCCTCTCGACGGTGTACGGCATCGTCAAGCAGACCGGCGGCTTCGTGTATGTGGACTCGACGCCGGGCGAGGGCACCACGTTCCGCATCTTCCTGCCACGGCATCGTCCGGAACTTGACGTTCAGCCCGAAGCGGTGGCTGCGGCCGGCGCGGCAAAGGACGTGCCGGTGGCAACGCCGAAGCCGCGGCCGGACCTGACCGGGCAGGGAACCATTTTGCTGGTCGAGGACGAGGACGGCTTGCGGTCGCTGAATGCGCGCGGCCTGCGCTCGCGCGGCTACAGCGTCATCGAGGCTTCCAACGGCATCGAGGCGATGGAGGCGCTGGAAGAGAAGGACGGCGCCGTCGATCTCGTCGTGTCCGACGTGGTGATGCCGGAGATGGACGGCCCGACGCTGCTGCGCGAGATGCGCAAGCGGAACCCGAACCTGAAGATCATCTTCGTTTCAGGTTATGCCGAAGAAGCCTTCGACAAGAGCCTGCCGGAAAACGAACAATTCGCGTTCCTGCCGAAGCCGTTTGCGCTGAGCGCGCTGGTGGAAAAGGTCAAGGAGACCATGACGGCGTAGCGCCTGACAGGACTAATCCCCGGCCCCCGAATGCCGGCGGTTCAGACCAGGTAACGAGCCCACAGCCATAACGTCACATCCCCGCGACCGAGCGCCGCAGCGGTGCGTCTCTATGGCGGCTTCACTTTTATGCGGCTCTGCCCATCTTAGGGGCACTTCTCCAATACCGGGGAATGAGGAAAAAGACATGAATTTCACGCAGACTGCGCGCGGAATTGTACGGACAATCGCTCTGATGATGGCGGTGGCGGTTCCGCTTGCGATCACGATCGAGGCGGCTGACGCCCGCGTTGGCAAGGGCGGCAGCTCCGGTTCGCGGGGATCGCGGACCTATTCGGCGCCCCCGAGCACGACCACCGCGCCGGGCACGGCGCAACCGATGAATCGAAGCTTCACCCAGCCGGGTACCCCCGCAGCGGGCGCTCCGGCGGCCGGCGCGGCCGCCAAGGGCGGCTTCTTCAACCGGCCCGGAATGATGGGGGGCATGCTTGGCGGCCTCGCCATGGGCTTCCTTGGCGCCGGCCTGTTCGGCATGCTGTCCGGCAGCGGCCTGTTCTCCGGCCTCGGCAGCCTCTCGTCGATCATCGGCCTGTTGCTGCAGATCGGCCTGATCATCATCGTGGTGCGGTTGGCGATGTCGTGGTGGCAGCGCCGCCACGCTCCGGCCTCCGCCTACGCGACCGGCCCTGCCGCTGGTACCGGTGGCCCGGCCGAAGGCCCCGGCGCCCAGACCAGCTTCCGCTCCGGAATGGGGTTCGGACTGGGATCGAGCCAGCCCGCGCTGGAAATCCAGCCGGCCGACTATGAAGCGTTCGAGCGGCTGCTTGGCGAAGTCCAGGCCGCATGGTCGAATGAGGATGTTGACAAACTTCATACGCTGGCCACGCCGGAGATGGTGTCCTACCTCTCCAAGGATCTCGAGGAGAACAAGGCCCGCAACGACGTCAACAAGGTGACTGACGTCAAGCTGCTGCAAGGCGACCTCGCCGAGGCCTGGCGCGAAGGCGAGACCGATTACGCCAGTGTTGCGATGCGGTTCTCGCTGGTCGACAAGACCCTGGAGCGCGCCACCGGCCGTGTGGTCGCGGGCAGCGATACGCCGATCGAAGCCACTGAAGTGTGGACCTTCGCCCGGCGGCGCGGCGGCGATTGGGAACTCTCGGCGATCCAGCAGACCAGCTGATCGCCACAAATTGACAGGGAAGGCGCTGCGGTTCGTTCCGCGGCGCCTTTTTCTTTGCCAGAATGCCGTTCCATTTCGCGCGGAATAATCGTCGCCGCGATGGGTTGAAGGCAAACGAACAAGAAAACCAGGGAGAAACGACATGAAGAGCTTCGCCAGGATGATCTCGCCGGCCTGCCTTGCACTTGCCGCCATTTCAGCGCTCGCCGGCGCGCCGGCACGGGCGCAATCGGCCGATACCAGTTTCTTCCTGACCAGCAACGGCATTGGCAACGGCGGCAATCTCGGCGGCCTTGCAGGCGCCGACAATCATTGCCAGACGCTGGCGCAGGCTGCCGGCGCCGGCGCAAAGACCTGGCGCGCCTATCTCTCGACACAGGCCGCCGACGGCGCGCCGGCCGTGAACGCGCGCGATCGCATCGGCAAGGGACCCTGGAAGAACGCCAAGGGCACCGTGGTCGCCAAGGACGTCGCCGACCTGCACAGTGCGAGCAACAACCTGACCAAGCAGACCGCGCTGAGCGAGAAGGGCGAGGTCATCAACGGCCGCGGCGACAGCCCGAACCGCCACGACGTGCTGACGGGATCGCAGGCGGACGGCACCGCATTCGCCGCCGGCGAGGACCGCACCTGCAAGAACTGGACGAGTTCGACGCAGGGCGCCGCGATGGTCGGACACTCCGACCGCGTCGGCCTGCGCGACGACGATGCCTCGAAATCCTGGAACACGTCGCACCCCTCGCGCGGCCCCGATGGCGGCTGCTCGCAGGCCGACCTGAAGAGCACCGGCGGCGACGGGCTGATGTATTGCTTCGCGACGAACTGACGGGAAGAACTGCGTAGCCCGGGCGGAGCGAAGCGTAACCCGGGGTCTGTTACCGTGAGTCCCGGGTTGCGCTTCGCTCCACCCGGGCTGCGCCTCGTCAGGCGGCCTTTTTCTTCGCGCGCTTCTTTGCGGTTTTCTTGGCTGTCTTCTTCGATGCTTTCTTCGCGGTCTTCTTCTTGCTTCCGGAGAGATAGGCGCCGACGTTCTTCGACGAATGCCCGACAGCGGCCACCGCGGCCTTCAGTTTGGCCGGCGTGACCTTGAATTTCTTCGACCAGTAGCTGACTTCGTAGGGCTGGCTCACCGCGATCCGCATCCGGTCGGCGGCCTTGTGCTTCTGCAGCTTGAGATAGGCCTCGACGTTCTTCGCCGAGCGTCCCGCTTTCTTGACGGCGGTTTTCAGTTTGGCCGGCGTGATCTTGAATTTCTTCGACCAGTAGGCGACCTCGTAGGGCTCGCCCAACGCGATCAGCCCACGATCCGCCCCGCCGCGCTTCTTCTTGTCGTCCGCCATCCCCATTCTCCTGTCACGTTGAGAAAATCGATGCCTGAAAGTGCGATCAGCGTAACACGCTCCCTCGCATTCGGACAGATTGGGGCTGTGGAGATCTGTGCGATTGGCCGACCAGCGTGACGAACAGGAATGATTTGCTAAGCTCGTCAGACAGCCATCGGGAGGCGCCGGCGATGCGTTACGAGCTCTATTACTGGCCGAGCATACAGGGGCGCGGCGAATATGTCCGCCTCGCGCTCGAAGAAGCGGGGGCCGGCTACGCGGATGTTGCCCGCAGCGGCAACGGCATGGCCGCGATGACGCGGATGATGAAGGTGGGGAAAGGGACGCCGCCGTTTGCGCCGCCGTTTCTGAAAGCCGGCAAGCTCGTGATCGGGCAGACCGCCAACATTCTGTTCTATCTGGGATCGCGCCACGGCCTGGCGCCGAAGGCGGAAGCCGGCAGATTGTGGGTGCACCAGCTGCAGCTGACGATCGCTGACCTCGTGCTCGAAATTCACGACACCCATCATCCACTAGGGCCGTCGCTTTACTACGAGGACCAGAAGGTCCCGGCAAAGAAGCGAACCGAGGAGTTCTGGAACGAGCGTGTGCCGAAATATCTGGGTTACTTCGAAGGGCTGCTGGAGGCCAATGGCGGGACCTACGTCACCGGCCGCCGCCTGACCTATGTCGACCTCTCGCTGTTCCAGATCGTGGAAGGACTGCGCTACGCGTTTCCAAAGCGCATGAAGGCGTTCGAGCCGGACATTCCGGGACTGGTCGACCTGCGCGACCGCGTCGCGGCCCGGCCGAACATCAAGGCCTATCTGGCGAGCGACCGGCGGATCGCGTTCAACGAGGATGGGATTTTCCGGCGGTACAAGGAACTGGATGGGTGAGGCTGTCATTCCGGGATGGTCCGCCAGGACCAGACCCGGAATCTCGAGATTCCGGGTTCGTCGCTTCGCGACGCCCCGGAATGACGGCGGAGCCCTCACATGCTCCTGCCATCCACCGGCGTCATCTTCAGCTTCGAAAGTTCGATGCCGTCGATGCAGCTCACGTTCAGCGCGATCACGTCCGACCCGTCGGGCTTCTTGCCGCGCGCAAACACATCGACGCCGCAATCGACGCAGAGCTGGTGGTGGATCGCGTGCTTGTTGAAGAGATATTCCTTCAAATTTTCTTCGCCGGCGCGGAGCTGAAAGCTCTTCGGATCGAGGAAGGTGAAATGCAGGCCCTTCTTGGTGCAGATCGAGCAGTTGCAGGCCGTCACCATGGAAAGATCCGTGGTGCATTCGAAGCGCACCTGGCCGCAATGGCAGCCGCCGGTGTAGGTCTTGCTATCGGGCATTCGTGTCCGCCATCATTGTTGTTCACCAGAGTCCAGGCACCAGACGATACCGCATGCGTGCGGCGTAGTCAGCATAATCGGGCAGGCCTTCGACCAGCGCGCGCTCCTCGATGCGGGCGCGAACGGCGAACAGGGCGGCGAACAATGGCGCGATCGCCAGCCCCCACAACGACCCCAGCAGCAGCGGCACGCCGAGGAAGATCAGCATGATGCCGCTGTACATGGGATGCCGGACGAAGGCATAGGGCCCGGTGGATACCACGCGATGATGACGCGCCGCCTGCACCTTTACGACAGGGGCGGCAAAGGAATTCTCGCGAAACACCCACATGATGAGGGCGGTCGACAGGAGATACATCGCAAGCCCCAGCGCTTGCAGGAGCAGCGGAACCCCTGACGCGTGCGCGCGCCGATCGAGGCCGATGGCGATCAGCCAGACCGGCACGGCCGCGGCGAATGCCAGCATGAACTTCTTGTCCGCGACCGGCTGGTCGGCCTGAAAGGTCGGCCGCAGACGTTCGGCGAGCAGGGCTGGATCAGTCCTGGCAAGCCACAAACCACAGGCGGGACCGAGGATTGCGCTGATCGCGAGGAACACCCATGCCGCAGGCCAATGCAGCGAACCTGCGGCAGTGAACAGCAGTGCGCCGATCGCGACGATGAATGTGGCGTTTTGCAGAAGGAGTTTTGCGATCATGCGCGGGTTCCATCACCCACGCCATGATCGTGCGCTTTTCCGGCGAACTTGCGGCGTTCGGTTGTCGCGACCCGCAGGGCGGGCCTGCTTGCCGTTACGCGAACCGGTCGATCCGCGTTCCCTGTCCGGGCGGCAGGGGAGCCAGCGGCGCCGGCCGTGCCGTGCGCGTGCCATCGGCGGGAGCGCCGTTCTGCACGTCGGGATTGTTGTCGGGAGCCTTGAACACAGGGGCTTCAGGCGGCTTGACCACCACCGTCGGGGGGACAGCAGACACGTTCATCGGAACCATCCTTTTCGTTGTCACCGACATTGGCCGGTTTGAAACGAACGATTGGTGAATTTGAACGTCTGCTGCCGCGCCAACGCCGGCCAATCCCGATCGATGGTGAAGGCGGGGCTCAGGATTTCATTAGAATTGTACGGGTTCGGATGCGCGGGCGTCGGGCCGGCGAGACGGCTATTCGTCCTTGCCGCGGGTCACCACGATCGAGGCCTCTTTCTTGTTGCGCGTGCATTCCATGTTGAGGCGGCGGAAGCGCATGGAGACCTTGTCGCCGCGCAGAAGGCCCATGCGCTTGATGCAGCGCGAGGTACCGGTCAGCGCGTCGGACTTCGGAATCGTGAAGATGATGGCGCCGGCGGACGCGACCAGCGCGAAGAACTCCGGCTTGGGCTTGCGGTCGGCCTTGGCGTAGAGCTCGATGGCATAGCTGCTGCCGCGGCAGCCGATCGACAGCTCCTTCGCGGCCGGATGCGACAGATAGATCATCCTGCCGGTATTGACGCTGATCTTGATGCCGTCGATCTGGCCCTTCAGCTCCTTGGCGATATCCTCGCAGCGATCGGCCCGCGCCGGCGACGTGGTCAATGCAGCCAGCAGTGACAGCGTCGCGGCAAGCAGGGTCGGTCGGCGAAGTCGTGATCCCAAAGCCATCTGTGAATGCCCCTTTGCGTCATTGAAACCCGCGCGCGGATTTCCTGCAAGGGGGGCGTCGGGAAGTCAACTTGATCCTGCTATCCGGCCTCAGAACCCGTGGAGAAAAACGCCGATTCCGAAGGCGATTACGGCGCGCAGGACCTTGAAGGCAGGGAGCGTTAGGGCCGCGCGATCTGCCAAAAAGCTCCCTTTCCTTTGGGCAAAAAGTGCTTAGAACGGGTCTATCGCCGCAGCGCCGCTTGGGCCGCTGCCGGCTTCCAACCCGAGATCATGTCATGAACGCCCCGACTGCTTTTCCCGACCAGAAGCCCGTTCCGCCTTACAAGCACACGCCGCTGTTTCCGCTGGGTGCCGATACCACACCCTACAAGAAGATCACGGCCGAGGGCGTGAAGGTCGAGAAAGTTCTGGGAAGGGACATGCTGGTGGTGTCACGCGAGGCGCTGCGGGCGCTGTCGGAGGCCGCCTTCGGCGACATCAATCACTATCTGCGGCCGGGACATTTGCAGCAGCTGCGCGCGATCCTGGACGACAAGGAGGCCAGCGACAACGACAAGTTCGTTGCCTTCGACTTTCTGAAGAACGCCAACATCGCCGCCGGCGGCGTGCTGCCGATGTGCCAGGATACCGGCACCGCGATCATCATGGGCAAGAAGGGCTGCAACGTCATCACCGACGGCGAGGACGAGGCTGCGCTCTCCGAAGGCGCGCGCGACGCGTATCTGCGCCGTAACCTCCGCTACTCGCAGGTGGCGCCGCTTTCGATGTACGAGGAAAAGAACACTGCCAACAACATGCCGGCGCAGTGCGAGATCTATGCCGAGGGCGATGACGCCTACAAGTTCATGTTCATGGCCAAGGGCGGCGGCTCCGCCAACAAGAGTTTTCTGTTCCAGGCAACGCCCGCCGTGCTGACCAGGGATCGCCTGCTGGCGTTCCTGAAGGAGAAGGTGCTGACGCTGGGCACCGCGGCGTGTCCACCATATCACCTCGCGATCGTGATCGGCGGCACTTCGGCCGAACTCTGCATGAAGACGGTGAAGCTAGCGTCGGCGCGCTATCTCGATGCGCTGCCCACGCAGGGGTCTGCCGACGGCAACGCCTTCCGCGATCTGGAGATGGAGCAGGAGATTCTGAAGATGACGCAGTCCCTCGGCGTCGGCGCGCAGTTCGGCGGCAAATATTTCTGCCACGACGTGCGCGTGATCCGGATGCCGCGTCATGGCGCCTCGCTGCCGATCGGGCTTGGCGTGTCCTGCTCGGCGGACCGCCAGGTGCTCGGCAAGATCACCAGGGACGGCGTCTATCTCGAAGAGCTCGAGCATAACCCGGCGCAGTATCTGCCGGCGGTCGAGCAGTCGCTCGGCGGCGAGGTCGTGAAGATCGATCTCGACAAGCCGATGAAGGAAATCCTGGCGACGCTGTCGCAGTATCCGATCAAGACCCGGGTCTCGATGACCGGCACCATGATCGTGGCGCGCGATTCCGCGCACGGCAAACTGCGCGAGCGGCTGGAGAAGGGCGAGCCGCTGCCGGATTATTTCAAGAACCATCCGGTGTATTACGCCGGCCCCGCCAAGACCCCCGACGGCTACGCCTCCGGCGCGTTCGGCCCGACCACCGCGGGGCGGATGGATTCCTTCGTCGACCAGTTCCAGGCAGCGGGCGGATCGATGGTGATGGTGGCCAAGGGCAACCGCGCTGTCGCGGTGCGCGAGGCCTGCAAGAAATACGGCGGCTTCTATCTCGGTTCGATCGGCGGCGCGGCGGCGAACCTCGCCGAGCACTGCATCAAGAAGGTCGAAGTGGTGGAATATCCCGAGCTCGGCATGGAAGCGATCTGGCGCATCGAGGTCGAGGACTTCCCGGCCTTCATCATCGTCGACGACAAGGGCAACGACTTCTTCAAGGAATTGAATCTGGGGTGAGGGCGGATGGTCGAGTGGTTCGAGGACCTCAAGGTCGGCATGCGCTTCAAGAGCGAAGCCGTGATGGTGTCGAAGGACGACATCATCCGCTTCGCCAGGGAATATGACCCGCAGCCCTTTCATCTCGACGATGAAGCGGCGAAGAAGACCATTCTCGGCGGGCTGGCCGCGTCAGGCTGGCACACGGCAGCCATTGCCATGCGGCTCGCGGCGAGCACGCAACCGTTCGGACCACATCCGTTGTTCGGCGCCGGCGTCGACGGTCTGCGCTGGCTGATGCCGGTGCGCCCCGGCGATTCCATCCATCTCGAAGGGGAACTGGTGGAGCTGGTGCCTTCGCGCTCGAAGCCGCACGGCGTCGCTCGCGTGATCTGGACTGCCTATAACCAGCATGGCGAGGCGGTCTATACCTTCAATCCGATCGCGATCGTGCCGAGCCGGCCGAAGTGAGCGCGGACGCCCGCGTCAGGGCGCTCGGCCTCGATGGATACAGCAAGGGCTGGGTCGCCGTACTCCTCGACGGCGGCCATTGCGAAATCAGGTTCTGCCGCGACGTTGCAGAGGCGCTCTCCATCGGGTTCGACCGCGCGGCCATCGACATTCCCATTGGCATGACAGATGACGGCGAGCGGGCGTGTGGCACGCGAGAGGTTGCGGCCGCATTCATCACGCGTGTTCACCGGCGCGCGGCGCTGGCTCTGGCTGGAATTCTCCGATCCCGACCAAGCCAACCGGGATGCATTGCGCCGCGGCGAGAAGCGGGTTTCGCGCCAGCTCTGGCACCTCGGGCAGAAGATCATGGAGGTGGATTCGTTCCTGCGCGCCAACCCTGCGCGCGATATCCGGGAGGCTCACCCCGAACTGGTGTTCCTGCGCCTGAACGACGGCAGGCCATTGCCCTCGAAGAAGTCCGAAGCCGGAATCGATCTGCGCCGCACGCTGCTGAGGCGGGAAGGAATCAGGGACATCGACAAATGGCTAACCGATGCGCGGATCGGCACCGGGGCCAAGATCGACGACGTCCTTGATGCCTGCGCGGTCGCGATTGCCGCGCGCGATGTCGCTGGCTGTATCCCCGAAGGAATGCCGCCGCGCGATGCGTATGGCCTGCCGATGCAGATCTGGTCGTAGGCCGCCTCGCGATCGGCTTACACCCGCGTGCCGGTGAACGGAAAGCTGCCCATCGGGCCAATACCCGCTTCGCCGGACATGCTGTCGCCGGAGACCTTGCCGATGAACTCGAGCGTCAGCGGCATCGGGTTGGTGATCGAGACCTTCCAGTTGACGGTGTCGCCGCTGACGGCGCCGTCGAAGATTTCGGTGGACTGGCCATCGGCGCCCTGGGTGCCCGTCAGCGTGCCGCCGGAGCTCAAAAGGGTCAGCGTGGTCTTGCGCTCGCCCATCGGCGTGCTGAGGGTGATATTCCAGTTTCCGTCCACGGCCATTGCTGTCCTCCCCGATATTTCCCCTGCAAGCCGGAATGGCTTGCGAGATCCGCTAAACGCGTGCGGCGGTATAGCCTATCTCGCCATACAAGCCCAAGCGCCTCAAGTGTACTTTTGACGCGTATTTTCAGGCGCGCTGGGCGGCGGCGCGGAGGCGGCTGCCGACCAGAATTCGAAACGCGATGTATTGAATTGCAAAGGCGGCAATCTTGGCGCCGACCAGCACGACCGTCACGTAGAACGTCCACAGCTTCATGTCGCCGGTCATCGCGATGCCGATCGTGCCGGCGCCGAGCGCAAACATCAGCGCGGCCCAGGCGTAGCCCGCAAACGTCGCGTATTCGGGAATGGTCTGGGTCACGATCGGAGGCAGGTAGCGCAGCATCCAGCCGCGCTTGAGCATGATGGCGCCGATCGCGAAATGACCGATGGCAGGCTTCGCCAGTACGAAGCGAGGGTCATGCGTGAGCAGCGTCGCGCTGCCGAGCACGATGACGAGTGCGAGGCTCGCCCAGGTCATGTAGCCGAGCTCCTTGCCCTTGATGCGGGAGTAGATCACCTGGGCCACCGCGCCCGCGATGGCGACGCCGGTCGCCAGCAGCACGTTGTCGGTGGCGAGATAGATCGCAAGGAACAGGATGGTTGAGAAAAAATCGGCGCCCAGTCTGGCGAACACGTCCTTCATCGTTTTGCTCTCTGCTGAATGGCTGGTTCGGCTTTGAAAGAAAGGTCTCAATTGGTGCCGGGCAGGGCGTTTGCCGGCGGGGCAGCATACTTCGCCTTGCGATATTGGGGATACCATGTCGTGAAATAGGCGGCACTGTTGCGGGCGGCAAACGCAATGGCGAGCCCCGACCAGAGCGGCAGGCCCGGTACGTAGATCGTGAGCACGTTGCCGATGATCATCAGGACGAAGGCGCCGGTCCACGCCCAGGTGATGACGTAGGTCGCCTTCATGAAGCCTGGCAGCTTTGCCGTCTCGGCATCGACCGCCTCGAGCGCATATTGCAGCACGAATGGCTTGCGGATGAACAGCGACGCCAGCGAGATCGCGAGCACGCCGACATCGGTCGCAAGCTTAACGGCGGAGGTGCTCAGGGTGGGGTCGACGAGCGTGACATAGGCGCCAAGGCCGGTGAAGACGACGACGCAGCCCGCGCCGAGCATCTTGATCGACCGGCCGCGATAGATGTCCACGCCGATGACGGCGATGCAGATCGCCGCCGCCGCGAACAGGCTGACTTGCGCCGAGGTCACCAGCATCAGCAGCGCGAACGAACCGAAGGGGGCGAGGATCAGGAAGATGGCCATGGCAACGTCTCGGGCTAATCTTTACATCGTAAAGATAAATTAGGGCCGGGCGTCGCAGCCGTCAAGGAAAATCTTTACAGTGTCAAAATAACAGCCGATTCTGGAAAAAGTCACGTGTTCGCAATTGTATACGTTAAGTGAGGGCGCAGCTAAGCTCCGACCAGGGCGCGCAACAGGATCGTCAGGGCGCAGGCGAGGAGCAAAACCAGCGTGATGGTGATGCCGCCGACCCGGCCGATGCGGAATTGCAGCGTATTGGGCGCGGCGTACATGCCAAACGGATGCAGCAGCCGCGAGACCAGCAGCGCGCCCATCAACAGATGCACCCACACACCTGCGAGTCCGGACATCTCCAGCATCGCGACCATCAGCGTGATGATCGGCACGTATTCGATGAAGTTGGCATGCGCGCGGATGGCGCTGCGCAGCGCCAGGCTTCCATTGTCGCCGAAGGCGGCGCGGTCCCGCTGGCGCAGCCGCCCGACCTGAAGGGCGAGGACGGTGTAGAGCAGGGCGAGGACGGCGAGATACGCCGACGTGATCGAGGGCAGGTACATGGGGGCTCCTCGGGGGTTTATCCATCAACGACGTCATTCCGGGGCGATGCGCAGCATCGAACCCGGAATCTCGAGATAAGTAACCTCTGGATTCCGGGTTCGCGCTTTGCGCGCCCCGGAATGACGGTGCTTCGCCTTACTCCGCGCCAACCCAATTGCCGTGAAAACCATCCGGCACGCGATGGCCGAGATGAACCAGCGCGACCGGGCCGGCTTCTACGTCTTTCGCGTTGAACACCGCGAGATCGCTGCGGTTCTCCTGCGCGCGCCAGACGGCGGCGAGCAGCCAGCCGTCGCCTTCGGCCGCATCGGCGCCGCGCTCGACGAACACGGGTTCGGAAATGGTGTCGCCGGCGGGCAGCAGGTAATTGCCGAGGCGCTTGCCCTTGCCGTCTACATGCACGATGCCGGAGAGCGCGCCGAACATCGGCAGGTCAGGGTTGGCGCAGGCGTACCAGCCATGGCTGTTGGCCTGGCCCGCGCGGCGGTCGTCGATGCGCGGGAATTCGCCGGTGAGATCGTCGAGATAGGTCTGCGTGAAGCGGTCGGTATTGCCCGCGAGGTCGAAGGTCCAGCGACAGTATCGCGCGCGCGATTTTTGCGGGTCGGTCTTGGAGCCGTCGGGGTGGGTGAACAGCGGGGCTTCCTCGAACTGCATCACGTCGGCGACGATGCGGTTGCCTTCTTCCCACGCATTCATGATGTGGAAGACGTAGCAGCTTTCGGCGCGGAACCAGACGAGGTCGCTGGTCGAGCCATTGCGCTTCATGATGCCGACATAGGCGCCTTTCTCGGGCTCCCAGGCGTAGGGCGGCCTGCCGCGCATCGCCCGCTCCATGCTGCCGGTGATCGGCAGGATCGGAAACAGCATATGGTTTTCGGTGACGATGAAGTCGTGCACCATGCTGGCATAGGGCGCATCGAAGCGATCGAACCGCGTCACCACGCCGTCGGCGTTGACCGATCCGAAGGAGAGGGCAGGCGTGAGGGGCCCCGCCGCGTTGTAGCCGAAGAACACCATCTTGCCTGTGACAGGGTCGATCTTTGGATGCGCGGTGAAGGGGCCCTTGATCGCGCCCTTGTAGTCGCAATAGCCGAGGCGATTTAGCGTGCCTGGCTCGATCTCGGTCGGCAGATGGCCTTCCTCAAGCGCCAGCAGCTTTCCGGCGTGGAAGATGATGTTGGTGTTGGCGACGCCGGTATCGGTGCATGAGGTGGCGGGGGCGTCCGGCAGTTTCCTGCCGCCGAAGCCGCCGAATATCGCGCGGCCGGCGTCGTGCTCGGCCAGCCATTTCGGGGTGCGGACCCAGCGGTTGCGATAGCTGGCGCGGCCGTTCTCCAGGTGGAAGGCGTGCAGCATGCCGTCGCCGAGGAACCAGTGCGCGCCGGGCGCGTCGAACTGCGGGTTGGGGCCGTTGCGATAGAGCGTGCCGTTGAGTTCGCGCGGCAGTTCGCCCGTCACTTTGAGGAACGGCGCATCGCACTCCATCGGGATCGGCGCCAGATTGGTTCGGGCCGCCTCGGTCTTGACCTGGTCGAGCATCGCACGCTTCCTCCGGTTGATTATCTTTACATCGTAAAGATATCAGTAAGGACGTTGTGATCCACGGTCAAGCAAAATCTTTACAGTGTAAAAATTGTGACTATAAGGATTCACATGACCAGAACTTCGAGAGAAACCCGAACGACCCGTCCCGTAGCGAAGCGCAGGCCGGCGAGGGCCGTGACTGAGCGGCCAGCCAACCGGCGGCGCCGTGCGTCGGGCGAGACGCCTTATCATCACGGCGATCTGCACGACGCTCTGCTGGCTGCTGCCGAGCGGGTGCTGGAGCGTGAGGGGCTGCCGGGCCTGACGCTGCGCGCAGTGGCGCGCGAGGCCGGCGTCTCGCATGCCGCCCCGACCCATCATTTCGGCGATCTCTCCGGACTTCTGAGCGAGCTCGCCGCGATCGGTTTCCGCCGATTCAACGAGGCGATGGTCGCGGCGGGGAAGACCGATACCAACCCGCTGATGCAGGCATTGGCGCGCGCCAAGGCCTATGTCGCCTACGCGCAGGCGTGCCCCGGAATGTACGGGCTGATGTTCCGCACCGAGCGGCTCGACATGTCGCGGCCGTCGCTGCACGAGGCGGCGACCGCATCCTTCGAGGGCCTCGCGAAAGCAGTCGGTGCCGGCCGCAACGAAAACCTCGCCGGAGAGGCGCTGGGAGCGTTGTCGCTTGACCAGGCCGCTGCGATCGCGCGCGCGTGGTCGCTGGTGCATGGCTTCACCACGCTGCTGCTCGATGGAAGGCTGGAGGACATCCTGCACCGGCTGCCCGCGGGAACTGGTGTCGATCAGTTGCTGGACGCCATGCTGCGCTCGACCGTGCCACGGCCGCTGGGCGCGACCTAGGCGAGGTGGAAACTCTCGACGCATTCGGGCGTTGAGAGCGCATGGCAAGAACACCACGTGCTCCCTGGAAACGGCCCAATCCGCGCAAGCGCGCGGGCAAGTCATCAAGACATTTGACGTCTTCGCAGAAATCGGCGGCGAAGGCGCGTGCGCGCCGGGCGGGCCGTCCTTACCCCAATCTCGTGGACAACATGCGCATGGCATCCAAGACTTCAGCCAAGAAAGCCGTCAAGAAATCAAAGAAGAAACGCACGGCGAAGAAGGCAGGGCGCAAGCGTGCCGCCACGAAGAAGGCCACCAGGAAGGCCTCCGGGAAATCTGCGAAGGCCCGTGAGAAAGATCCGAAGGGTGGACTGACCGCCGCCGGACGCAAGGCGTTCGCGCGCAAGGACGGCTCGCACCTCAAGCCCGGCGTGACGACGAAATCATCCGAGATGACGCCACAGGACATGCGCCGGAAAGGCAGCTGGGCGGTACGGTTTTACGGCCGCAAGAAATTGCCGCCGCTGGTTGACGAGCACGGAAGGCCGACGCGGCATGCGTTGTCGGCTCATGCCTGGGGTGAGCCGGTTCCGAAGACGGTAGCGGCGGCGCGGCGCATCGCGGCCAAGGGACAACGGTTGTTGCAGCGCTATCAGCAGACGAAGAACAAGACGTGACATCAGTCACGTTTGCCGCGTGACAATCGGGATTGCAGCGAGTGGATCAGCAGTTCCGGCAAATCTTGATTTGCCGCGCGAGCCTTGCGTCGGCTTCCGGATCTTCGTTGGGCAGCCGCGTCCACTCGTCGTACCGGGCCTTGGCCTCGGTCCGGCGCGGGGCGTCGTTCAGCGGGCCGACGATGATTTCTTGATTGCGCGCGGTTCGTCGCTTCGGGCGGTTGACCTCACCCGTCGATTCGGCGCCGCTTTCCGTCGGGGCTGCACCCAAGCCGTCCCAGGCAATCGGCGCTGCGGCCACCGGCGCGTTGCAGCCGGTGCCGGAAACACAGCAGCCGGACAGCGCAAGGCCGGTAACGAGGAGTGCCAGGAGTTTCGTATACATCGCTGCTCCGCTCGAGGCCGCGTTAGATACCATGGTTCGACAACAACATCATTGCACTCAAGCCGGTAGCTTTGACGTTAATACGGCAAAAACACGCCCAGCCCGTTATCGGATTGGATTGAATAAGGAAATGCCACGGGGCCGTCCGGCATCATGGCTTCGCCAATTCGACGGCGCGGCCGCGTTCGCCAACTACCTTCACTTCGTCCTTGCCGCAGTTGAAATCACGGGCATATTTGTCCGCGGCCGCGCGGGCGAGTTCGTTCGGATTGCGATTGGCCTGGCCATCGATGTAGGCGACATGGCAGACCGGCCCGGGCGGCAATCGTGTCACGGCCAGCATCGGTTTCGTCGTCGGCCGTCCCTTCCTGTCCTCATCGGCGCTGTCGGCGATCAACCAGCGCTGGATGATCGCGAACGGCTTGCCGTCCGCCGCCCGCCATTCGACGGTATGGGCGGTCGAATTGAAGGGGCCGAACCAGATCTGAGACGCCGGTTCCCCGGCAGCAGCCTTGTGGTTGCGGCCGACCGAGACGGTTTCGCGCAGATCGTCCTCGCTGACCAACACCACGAGGCCCGATTTGCCGGGGCAAGCCCGTGTGGCGCTGCCGTCGAGGTCACTCGACTTGCCGATCGTGCGACAGTCCTTTGGCGCCGATGACGTATAGCTGCTGCTGAATGTTTGGGCTTTCGCCGATGAAAGCGGGCCGGACAGCGCGACAACGGCCAATCCGGTCAACAAGCAGGAGAAACGTTTCATCCGAACAGTCTTCGCGTGGGGAACCTCGATGGTCAGACGCGTGCAAGCTGGGGAAGGTTCAACGGAATGCCGCGAAATACCTGACATCGTCACGGAATCGTCCTAGAACGTCGGCTTCGCAATTTCCCTCGTTTCCCGAGCGTGCAGTAAATCGATCGTCATGCCCTCCATTCCTTCGAATAAACCCTATCGCGTCGGCCGTTCCCGTACCGGACTTGGTCTCTTCGCCACCAAACCGATCAAGAAGGGCAGCAAGATCATCCGCTATTTCGGCCCGCTGCTGGATTCCAAGAAGAAAAAAGACGACGCGATCGAGAACAAGTATTTGTTCGAACTGAACGACCGCTGGACCATCGACGGCTCGGTGCGCAAGAACATCGCGCGCTACATCAACCACGCCTGCAAGCCGAACGCGGAATCCGACGTCAAGCCGCGCAAGCGCAAGGTTATCATCCGCGCCATCAAGAACATCGAGCCGGGCGAGGAGATCAATTACGACTACGGCACGGATTACTTCAAAGCCTATCTGAAGCCGATCGGCTGCAAGTGCGCGGCCTGCGAGAAGAAGCGGAAGAAGCAGCGCGCCGAGGCGAGGGCGGAGAAGGCCCGTCTCAGGGCCAAGGCCGAGCGCAAGGCGCTGAAGGAGGCTGAAAAGCTCGCCAAGGAGAAGGCGAAGGCCAAAGCCAAGCTGAAGGCGAAGGCGGAGCGGGAGGCGCTCAAGCTGAACGGCGGTTCGCCCGCGGGCAAGGCGCCCAAAGGCAAGTCTCTCAAAAAGACGGTTTCCAAAGGCAAGGCGCTCAAGGCGAAGTCGGGCGCCGGCAAACCGCTCAATGGCAAGCACGCGAACGGCAACGGCCGCGTCAGGGGTGTCCGCAAAAAATCGAGCGAAGAGCAGCCGGCGGATATGACGATTCAGGCCGCCGCGCCGGCGCCGGTGTTCCAGCCGGAGCCAGCGGCACTCCCCGAGGTTTCATCCGCCGGGCTTGTGCACTGATTTCGGCAGCGAGGAATTCCCGAAGTCGACCGCCGATCGCTGAATGATGACGCCTGTCGCGTCGACCACGACGCGAAAGCGCCGGTGTGCAGAGAAGAAGGTCAGGCGATGCCGGCCGCTGTCGGCGTCGATCCCACGCTCGGCAAGGCTCGTGATCTTGCCTTCGCGCATGTCCCGCTGAAGCCGGGGCAGGGCGAGGCCGAGCCCTTCGGCCACGATGGAAGCGTCGATCTGCACGGCGCCATTCTCGAATTCGATCGGGTTCATGTGGTGCACCTCGTTACGCCTCGTCATGCGAGTGTCGGGATTCGTCGGGACTGCGCGGGATAGGCGCATTCCGCAAGCGTGGTGGCATCGAGTTCGCGCATGAAGGCTTCGCGGGCGGCCGCCAGCTTTGCCTTCAACCGGCAGCGCGGCTTCAGCACGCAATTGCCGCCATCCTCGCGAAAACATTCGACCAGCGCCGGCCCTTCCAGCGCCCGCACCACTTCGCCGATGGTGATCGACTGCGCCGGGCGCGCCAGCGTGAACCCGCCGCCAACGCCGCGCTGGGTGCTGATGAAGCCGCTGTCGGCGAGGTCGCGCACCACCTTGGCCAGATGATTGCGGGAAATCCCGAACTCGGTCGCGATCTCGTTGGTCGCGAACGACCGGCCCGGCTCGCCGGCCAGCCGCATCAGCGCGCGCAAGGCAAAATCCGTGAACGACGTCAGGCGCATGGGACCCTCGAAAGTTTTGGCTTGCAAATCCTCTATAGCAATCTAAATAGGTATTTGAAATACATATTTAAGGGCCAGCAACATGGAAGCGATCGTGACAGGGCCGGAGCGGCGCGAGCGCATCACCGCCGAGATCGTGCAAAGAACCGGGATCACCGAGGCGTTGATCGAGCGCCTGGTTCACGGCTTCTACGCCAAGGTCCGCGCCGACGCCGTGCTGGGCCCGGTCTTCGACGCCAGGATCAGGGATTGGGAGCCGCATCTCGCACAGATGTGCGCATTCTGGTCGTCGGTGGCACTGATGACAGGGCGTTACCACGGCACGCCGATGGCCAAACATCTGCCGCTGCCGGTCGACGCCGATCATTTCGATCGCTGGCTCGAACTTTTCGAGGCCACCGCCCGCGATATCTGTCCGCCCGAAGCGGAAGCGCATTTCGTCGAACGGGCGCGGCGGATTGCATCGAGCCTCGAACTCGGCATCGCCGGCGGGCAGGGCGTCATGCTCGGCAAAGGTGAAAGATTTCGGCGCAATCAGGCAGGAGCAGGGTGATGGCTTATCGTGCGCATGTTGTAAAGAACGAGGATGCAGCTAATCCATACGCCGGAAGCAGCCTGGTGCCGATGCTCATCATCGGGCTTGTGCTGACGTTTGCGGGAATGATTGCGGCTGTGGTCTTGAGTTGACCTAGGTTCGTCATTCCGGGGCGATGCTTAAGCATCGAACCCGGAATCTCGAGATTCCCCGATGTGCAATTGCACATCTGAGGTCTGGTGCTTCGCACCATCCCGGAATGACGATGTCGCGATCAAGCCGTTACCGTTTCCCCGCTCTTGCGCAGCCCGACATATTGCAGTTCCGCAAACACACCGGTCGCGATCGCCTGCGCCACGATGAACACCTGACCGAGCAGGTTCGGGCTCACTGCGCCCGAGAACAACAGCGCGATGCTGCCGAGCGTCCATGCGGCGTTGCCTACGATCACGACCCATACCAGCGCCTTCATCACTGACGAGCGCGTGCCGAGCCAGCCGACCAGCGCCGTGTAGGCGATCAGGAACAGGCCGGACTCGCGCAGCAGGGCGTCGGGCAGATTGAGGAGCGGGGCGAGCATGCCCGCGCCGAGCGTCAGGGCGACCGCCGCGACGCCGCTGAAGATGGCGTCGGCGATCAGGGCGCGGCTCAGGAATGTCGAGGGGCGGATCATGGTTCTCTCCTTCGTTGCTTTGGGGTTAAGGGATCGATCAGCGCTGCAGCAGCGACCGCAACCGGCGCACCAGACGCATCGGGCAGAGTGCTTTTGCGATCCTGGTCTCGATCGTCTGCACCTGCACGAACACGAAGACGCCGGTGTCGTGCACCACGGGTTCAGGCATGTTCAGCGAGCGTGCTACCAGCCAGGTGGCCAGGTTGAGCGACCAGCGGACCATGGCGGCGGCGAACCGGAATAGGGAAAGCATCAGCATCGGTCATCTCCTGTGCCCCCAAGATGACCCGGCCCGCGACCGGTTTCGATTACCTCGGACGTAATGGAATGCATGAAATTCGCATGGTAGGTTTTCCACCATGAACGCACATGCTTCCGCGGCGCGAGCCGAACGAACCAAGGCCCACCATATCGGCGATCACCTGCGCGAATGGCGGCAGCGCCGTCACCTGAGTCAGCTCGATCTCGCAGGCGATGCCGAGATATCCGCGCGACACCTCAGTTTCGTTGAAACCGGCCGTGCGGCGCCGTCGCGCGAAATGGTGCTCAGGCTCGCCGAACGATTGGAGGTTCCCTTGCGTGAACGCAACGTGCTGCTGGTCGCGGCTGGGTTTGCACCGGCGTTCCCGCAGCGTTCGCTCGACGACCCCGCGCTCAAATCGGCGCGGGCTGCGATCGAGCTCGTGCTGAAGGCGCACGAGCCCAATCCGGCGCTGGCCTATGACCGGCACTGGAATCTGGTGACGGCCAACCGGATGGTGGCGCCGCTGCTCGCAGGCCTGCCGCCGCATCTGCTCGGGCAGCCCCTCAACATTCTGAGGCTGGCCTTTCATCCCGAGGGACTGGCGCCGCGCACGGTCAATCTCGCCGAATGGTGCGCGCATCTTCTGGAGCGATTGCATCGGCAGTGCGAGGCGACGGCCGATCCTGAACTGCTCAAGCTGTATCAGGAATTGAAAGCCTACCGGATGCCTGCGCGTTCGGGCCCGGTCTCGGCCGACAACGTCGCGATCCCCTTCAAGCTGCGTCTCAATGACGACGTGCTGAGCTTCATCTCGACCACGATGGTGTTCGGCACACCGGTCGACATCACGCTGCAGGAGCTGGCGCTGGAAACCTTCTTCCCCGCCGACGACCTCACCGCCCAGCGCATGCGGGAGATGGCGGCGAGTTTGTCGTGATCCGAAACCCGTCCCACGCGCCGGCGCAGGTCAGTTCGCCTTCTCGATCAAACCTTCCAGCAGGCGTTTCAATTCCGCCGTGGCCTTGTCGCCGTAATTCTCCGCGATGAACGCCTCCTGGCTGAGTGCCAGCGAGTTCAGGCGCTGGGTCAGTGCCTTGCCGCGATCGGACGAGAACATCAGCACCTTGCGCCGGTCGTCGGCATCCTGGACCCGGTAGACGAGGGCGTCGGACACCATGCGGTCGACCATCTTGGTCAGGGTCGGATGATTGAGCAATACGGCTTCGGCGAGTTCACCCATCGAGTGGCCCTTGCCGTCGGAAAGAACTTTCAGAATGCGCCACTGCTCGACCGGGACGCCTTCCTTGCGGAAACGCGCGTCGAGCTGACGATTGATCTCCCGGTTCGCCTGCGCAAGCAGATAGGCGAGATGCTCGGTGATGGGTTTGCTGGGCGATTTTGCCAAGGGTTTGAACTTCGTAATGGGGTTTTGGATGAATATTCAGCGCTTCCTGCTTGATCTATATGCATGGGAATCGTTGAATATTCAATATTTTCCACTAGGATATTTTTGTTGTCGATCGTCTTGCCGATGGTAGTCTGATCAGCGCCGGACGTGAGTTGAAAGGAGAGCGAATTGCTCTCGCTGACGCAATTTGGAGCTGCCGGTGCGCCGTCGATGCCGCCGGAATGGCTGCTCAGGGGATTCTCAGGCATCGGGGAGGGCACCTCGGGGCCGGCGCTCGGCCCGCTTCGCGCGCGCGGCGACCGCAAGAAATTGCGCATCGCCAATTTTGTCGGACTGTCGGGGCCGTCGGGGATCTGGGGCCCGGCCTCCATCAACAGCACGCTGCTCGGTGTTTCCGAGATCAACCGCCGCGGCGGCGTTCTAGGCCGCGAAATCGAGGTCGCGTTCCACGACACCGGCGGCGACATCAACGAGGTAACGCGGACGGCTGCCGACATCGTTGCGTCCGAAGAGGCCGACCTCGTCATGGGCTCGCATATCAGCGCGGTCCGGGTGGCTTTGCGCAAGGTCGTCGCCGGACACATTCCCTACCTTTACACGCCGGTCTATGAGGGTGGCGAGCGAACGCCCGGCGTCATGGCCATCGGCGAGACGCCGGGGGCGCAATGGCGCCCGGCCATCGAGTGGCTCGCCAACGCGAGGCAGGCGTCGAACTTCTATCTGATCGGAAGCGACTATGTCTGGCCGTGGCTCTCCCACAAGGCGATCAAGGAATACATTGCCGATGCCGGCGGGCGCGTGGTCGGCGAAGAGTTCGTTCCGATCGGCGAGCACGATCACTCTGGCCAGCTCGAGCGGATCGAGGCCGCCAGGCCCGACGTGGTTCTGATCACGCTGATCGGCGCTGACAGCGTCGTCTTCAATCGTGCCTTTGCCGAGCAGGGGCTCGGCTCCCGGATGCTCCGTCTGGCCGGCGCGATGGACGAGACCGTGCTGCTCGGGATCGGCGCCGACAACACCGAAAACCTGTACTGCGCGTCCGGCTATTTCATCGACAGGGCCTCGTCGGACAACGATGCTTTCCGCAGCCAGTATGAAGCGGAGTTCGGCCGCCACGCGCCGCCGCTCGGCTCGATCGCGCAGTCAAACTACGAGGGGTTGCGCTTTCTGGAGACGGTTGCAGCGCGCGCAGGATCGCTGGCGCGGAAGCCTTTGCTCTCGGCTGCGGCCAATGTCGACTATCAGGGCGCGCGCGGCACTATCGGCATCCGGCGCGGCAACGCGCGCATGCCGATCTATCTTGCGGCCGCCAGCGGACTCGACTTCCACCTGATCAAGCAGTTCTGACGGCGACGCGCACGCATCGTCGCATCGAAATGGAGGCTTTGCGAAATAATACTTGAAAAGGAAAATATTTCCGTTTCTATTGATGCGGGCGGGATCGCTTTCAGGCGGAAACCTGCCTCGCGCGTTCAGGAGAAACAGGAGGAATCATCGTGACAGTAGCGCTTCCAACCCCCGATCAACTGCGCGCGGTCGCCGACCAGTGCGGTCTGGCATTGACCGATGAGGACGTCGCTTCCTTCCGTGGGCTGATGCAGGGCTCCGTCGATGCCTACAACGCCGTTGGCGCGATGCCCGACGAAGTGCCGGTCGTCAAATACCCACGCACTCCGGGTTACCGGCCTGGCCCGGAAGAGAATCCGCGCAACGCCTGGTATCGCAAGGCGACCGTCAAGGGTACGGCGAGCGGCAAGCTGAAGGGCAAGGTGGTGGCGCTGAAGGACAACATCATGCTGGCCGGCGTGCCGATGATGAACGGCTCCGCGACGCTCGAGGGCTATGTGCCGGATTTCGACGCCACCATCGTCACCCGCATGCTCGATGCCGGCGCCGAGATTGCCGGCAAGGTGCATTGTGAGTCGTTCTGTATTTCCGGCGGCAGCCACACCAATTCGACCGGCCCGGTGCACAACCCGCACAAGATGGGATTCTCCGCCGGCGGCTCGTCCTCGGGCAGCGCCGTCGTCGTCGCGCTTGGCGAAGTCGACATGGCGATTGGCGGCGACCAGGGTGGATCGATCCGGATGCCATCCTCGTTCAGCGGCACCTACGGCATGAAGCCAACCTGGGGGCTGGTGCCCTACACCGGCGTGATGCCGATCGAAATCTTCGTGGACCACACCGGACCGATGACCGCGAACGTGGCCGACAACGCCCTGTTGCTTGAAGTGCTCGCTGGCGACGATGGCTACGATCCGCGCATCAAGGCGCCGAAGGTGGAGGAATACACCAAGGCGCTGGGCGGTGGCGTCAAGGGCATGAAGATCGCCGTCGTCAAGGAAGGTTTTGAGCAGGCCGGCGCCGAAGCCGCCGTCAACGAAAGCGTGCGGGAGGCGGCAAAGCGGCTGGCGAGCCTCGGCGCTACCGTCGAGGAAGTCTCGATCCCGATGCACATGATTGCTCCGGCGGTCTGGACGCCGATCGGCGCCGAGGGCATCGCACAGACCATGATGTTCGGCGACGGATACGGCCTCAGCCGTGCGGATCTCTACTCGACGTCGCTGATGGATTTCCACCGCGGCTGGCGCGGGCAGGCGGACTCGCTGTCGGAAACCACAAAGCTGTTCCTGATGCTTGGCGTCTACATCAACAACAATTTCGGTCCGCGTTACTACGGCAAGTCCGTGAACATCTCCCGGCGCGTGACCGCGGCCTATGACAAGGTTCTGGAGAGCTACGATCTCCTGTTGATGCCGACCACGCCGATGAAGGCGACGCCGTTGCCGGCGCCGGGCGCTCCCCGCGAGGAGGTGTGCCAGCGCGCGTTCGAAATGATCACCAACACCGCGCCGTTCGATATCACGCACCATCCGGCAATGTCGGTGCCCTGCGGCATGGTCGACGGACTGCCCATTGGCCTGATGCTGATCGGCAAGCATTTCGATGAAATGACCATCTATCGCGCCGCGCATGCCTTCGAGCAGTCCGGCGACTGGAAGAAGATGTAGCAGCCCGCCACGGGGATTGGTGACAAGGGTGCTGGTGATGCCACATGGATAACCTGTTCGTCGCACTGTTCGAGATCCTGAGTTTCGGCGCGATCGTCGTTCTGGTCGTGCTGGGGCTCGGGATCATCGCCAGCATGATGGGCATCTTCAACTTCGCGCAGGGCGAGTTCGTCCTGCTCGGAGCCTACGTCACCTATCTCGTCTACAGCGCCGGCCTGCCGGTCTGGCTTGGCATGCTGGCGGCGCCCTTCGTCGTCGGCGCGCTGGGGTTCGTCCTCGAGCGGTCCATCGTCCGGCGATTCTATGCTGCACCGATCGTTGCGATGCTCGGCACCTACGCGCTCGGGCTCATCATCCGCGAGATCGTCCGTGGCTTGATCGGAGGCTTGTACCTATCGGTCCCCGAGCCACTCGGAGGCTCGGTCAACATCGGCACCATGCATTTCTCGACCTGGCGGCTGGTGATCATTCTCATCACGGCGCTGGTGATGGTCGGCAGCTATTTGCTGCTGTCGCGCACCGCCTTCGGGTTGCGCATCCGGGCGTCGCTGGAAAATCCCGCGCTCGCCCGTGCATCGGGCATTTCGACCAATGCGATCTATGGCGCGACGTTCGCGTTCGGTGCCGCGCTCGCGGGCCTTGCGGGTGCGCTGATCGTGCCGGTGTTCTCGCTGTTTGCCGATCTCGGCCTGCGCTTCCTGATCCAGGGGTTCGTCGCCGTCATGGTCGGCGGCGTCGGCTCGTTCGCAGGCCCGGTGGCGGGCGCGGGCGTGATCGGCACGCTCGCGGCGGCACTGCCATGGGTCATCCAGCCCGTGATCGCCGACGTGCTCGTGTTCGTTCTCGCCATCATCTTCATCAAGTTTCGGCCGCAAGGCCTGATTTCAGCAAAGGGGGTCTAGTCCATGTCCAGCGACCGCAACAATCTCAGCCGTCGGCGGTTTCTCTCCAACTTCGCCTTTGCCAGCACCGCGATCGCCACCGGCGTCGGCAGCTGGGTCGTCCGCCCCGACTGGGCCAATGCGGCTGCGGCTCCGATCAAGGTCGGCGTCGCGACCGATCTGACCGGTCCGATCGGCTATGCCGGCAATGCGAACGCCAATGTCGCCAGGATGGTGGTCAAGGAAATCAACGACGCCGGCGGGTTGCTTGGCCGGCCGCTGGAACTGTTCATCGAGGACACCGCATCCAATGAATCGGTTGCGGTCGGCAACGTCCGCAAGCTCATTCAGCGCGACAAGGTCGATCTGGTGCTCGGCGGCATCACCAGTTCGATGCGTAATGCCATCAAGGATGTGATCGTCGCGCGCGGCAAGACGCTCTACATCTATCCGCAGCTGTACGAGGGCAAGGAATGCACGCCCTATCTGTTCTGCACCGGCCCGACGCCGGCGCAGCAGTGCGACGAGTTTATTCCCTGGCTGATCAAGAACGGCGGCAAGCGGTTCGCGCTGCCGAGCGCCAACTATGTCTGGCCCCATACCCTCAACGTCTACGCCCGCAAGGTGATCGAGGCCAATGGCGGCGAAGTCGTCTTCGAGGAATACTATCCGCTCGACCAGATCGACTTCTCTGCGACGGTGAACCGGGTGATCTCCAACAAGGTGGACGTGGTGTTCAACACCGTGATCCCGCCCGGTGTTGGACCGTTCTTCAAGCAGCTTTACGAGGCGGGCTTCCTGAAAAACGGCGGCCGGCTGGCGTGCGTCTACTACGACGAGAACACGCTCAACATCAACCAGGCCACCGAGATCGAAGGGCTTGCGAGTTGCCTGGATTATTTCAAGGCGCTGACGCCGGAGGATCCGTTCAGCGCGAAGCTTCAGGCGGCCTATGAGAAGCAGTTCCCGGGCACGTTCCTGTTCGCCGCCGGAAGTGCCGCGACCGGAGCCTATCGCGCGCTCAAGCTCTGGGAAGCCGCCGTCAAGGAGGCCGGCAAGGTCGACCGCGACGCGGTCGCGGCTGCGCTCGATCACGCGAAGATCGCCGAAGGTCCGGGCGGGCCGGCGGAGATGGTTCCCGGCAAGCGGCACTGCAAGATGAAAATGTACACAGCCGTGGCCAAGGGCGGCAATTACCAGATCGTCGCGCGCAGCGCCGGCCTCGTCGATCCCAAGGAATGTTGAGTTCAGTGCCGAACACGCGGCAGCGGCGACCCGCCGCTGCGAACCGAGGGGCGAATTTGCTGGCAACTTGATGACAGAAACGACACAGACGACGCCGTTGAGGCTACCGCTTCATGCCAGCCGTTCGCGCCGATGGCAGGTGCTTCCGATCATCGAAATCGCGGTGTTGCTGTTCGCAGCACTGCTGCCGCTGGTGCTGAAGGACTATCTGACGATCTATGCGACCCGGGTGCTGATCCTCTGCCTGTTCGCACTCTCGTTCGACTTGGTCTGGGGATACGCCGGCATCATGAGTTTTGGCCAGGCTGTGTTCTTCGGCACCGCCGGATATGGCGTCGCCCTGATCGCACGCGATCTCGGCGTCACATCGATCCTGCTGGTGCTGCCGGCCGGGCTGTTGATCGGGCTGGCGTTCGCCTTGCTGCTCGGTGGCTTTCTGCTGCTCGGCCGACATCCGGCCAGCGTGATCTTTGTTTCGCTGGGCACGCTCACCGGTTCGTACGCGGCGGATCGCGTGGCGCGGGGCTGGTACTATCTCGGAGGCCAGAACGGCATTCCATCGATTCCCCCGATGTCGCTCGGCAGCTACGACATCACCGAGGGGCCGGTCTATTACTATCTGGCGCTCGGCATTCTCGTGCTGGTCTATCTGCTGTGCCGCTTCCTGGTGCGGTCGCAGTTCGGGCTAGCGCTGGCGGGCCTGCGCGAGAACGAGCAACGGATTGCCTTCTTCGGCTATCAGGTGCAACGCCTCAAGGCGATCATCTTTTCCTTCGCCGGCGCCATCGCGGGGCTCGCCGGCAGCCTCTACGCTTTCCATGAAGGCTTCGTCTGGCCCAACATTCTGGGCGTGGTGATGTCGACCCAGGTCGTGCTCTACGTCCTATTCGGCGGCTCCGGCACGCTGATCGGGGCCGTGATCGGCACGATTGCGATCGAGGCGGTCAGTTTCTGGTTGTCGAACAGCTACCAGGACATCTGGCCGATCATTCTCGGCGTCCTGCTGCTGCTTGTCATTCTGTTTCGTCCCGCAGGCCTCGTCAGCCTGATCCTCAGCGAACGCGAGCGCGTCGGCAATTTCGGCCGGCCGCCGGGGAAGGGCGACCATGGCTCTTCTTGAGGCGCGAGGCCTGGTCAAGATATTCGGCAAGCTCACCGCCCTGAACGGTGCCGATCTGACGGTTGCAGAGAACGAATTCCACGGCCTGATCGGGCCCAACGGCTCCGGCAAGAGCACGCTGATGAAATGCGTCGCCGGAGCGGAGATCCCGACTTCGGGCACGGTGACGTTCGGCGGCCGCGATATCTCGCAAGCCTCGCCGGCCGAGCGGGCGCGTGCCGGCATGAGCCTCAAGTTCCAGATTACCAGCGTGCTGCCGGCATTGACGCTGTACGACAACATCCTGCTGGCGTTGCAGGCGCAGACCTCGCTTCCCCGGCTGGTGTTTTCGCGCACCCGCGGGATCCTGCACGACCGCGTCATGGCCATGCTCGAACAATTCCGCTTGGTCGACCGCGCAATGGACCCGGCCTCGGCGCTTTCGCACGGCCAGCAGCAATGGCTCGAAATCGCGATGGCGCTGGCGCCCGAACCGAAACTCCTGCTGCTGGATGAACCCACCGGCGGCATGAGCCTCGAGGAGCGGCGGGTGACCGGCGAACTGCTGCAGCCGATCAAGAAGCGCTGCTCTCTCGTCATCGTCGAACACGATCTCGATTTCATTCGTGACATCTGCGACCGGCTGACCGTGCTCGACCAGGGCAGCGTGCTGGATTGCGGTACGGTCCAACATATTCAGTCGAGCGCCCGGGTTCAGGAGGTCTATCTTCGCCGTGCCTGACCAGGACAAATATCTCGATATCCAGAATGTCGACGCGGGCTACGGCCGCAGCCAGGTGCTGTTCGGCGTCACGCTCGGCGTTCCCTGGCGCGGCGGCGTCGCCATCCTCGGCCGCAACGGCGCCGGGAAGACGACACTGATGAAGGCCATCGTCGGTGAATTGCCGCTGCTCGGCGGCTCCGTCAGCCTCGACGCGCGCAGCGTCGGGCAATTGCCGACCGAGCGGCGGATTCGCCTCGGCCTCGGCTACGTCCCTCAGGAACATGCGGTCTTCGGCCGGCTCTCGGTGCGCGACAACCTTGCCGTCGGCGCGCTGACCAACCGCGACAGTCAGGCCGTCAACCGTGTGCTGGAGATATTTCCAAAGCTTGGCCAGCGCATGGACCAGGTAGCCGGCACGCTGTCCGGCGGCGAACGCAAGATGCTGGCGATCGGCCGCGCCTTGTTGTCGAACCCCCGCGTGCTGCTGCTGGATGAGCCCACTGAAGGCGTCTGGATCGGCGTGATCGAGGAAATCACCGAGCGCCTGATCCTGCTCGCCAGGGAGATCGCCGTCGTGATCGTGGAACAGCATCTCGATCTCGCGCTGCGCGTCGCGGACCGGGCCTTTGTCCTCGATCGCGGAAGGGTCGCGCTCACGGGGTCGGCGCATGAGGTCCGCAACGATCCGAGGCTGCTGCAGTATCTGGCGCCCTGACACGTCCGCGCGACCGCGCTGCCCTGCAGCATAGTCGGCGACCAAGGCCCGCCGGCCTGCTCGGAGACGCCAAACAGGGCCTTCCGGCCTGAAACGGCGGTCATCGCCGCCCTCCGCGCCACCAACTGATACGCAGGGTGATGCGAGACATGCGGGCAGCGGCCTTGTGCGATGGCTCATTCCGCCTATTTTGGGCTCCAGCCAACCCCCGAGGAGATGCCGATGAGCACCCTGAAACCATTGAAGATCGACATCGTCTCAGACGTGGTCTGCCCGTGGTGCTATATCGGCAAGCGCCGGATCGAGAATGCGCTGGCGCTGGTGCCGGATGTCCCCGTTGAAGTGCGCTGGCGACCGTTCTTCCTCAATTCCTGGGTCCCGCGCGAGGGCATCAGCCGCGACGAATATCTCATCGCCAAGTTCGGCTCGGTCGAGGCCTATAAGGGCATCGCCGGCCGCGTCGTCGCCGCTGCTGACGAGGAGGGGCTGACTTATCGGCCCGAACTGGTAAAGCGCCAGCCCAACACGATCGATTGCCACCGGCTGATCCATTGGGCCGAGGCGGCGGGCAAATCGGCCGAGATGAAGCAGCGCCTGATGGAATTGTATTTCCGCGATGGCGGCGACCTGACCGATGTGAACGTGCTGGTGCAGGCCGCGGCCGATATCGGCCTCGACGCCGACGATATCCGCAAGCGCCTTGCGACCGACGAGGATGTCGCGCTGATCTCGGGCCAGGCGCAGGAGGCCTCCGACAACGGCATCTCCGGCGTGCCGACTTTCGTGTTCGCGCAGAAATACGCGGTGTCGGGCGCGCAGGCGGCCGAGCAGCTGGCGCGTGCGATCCGTCAGGTGTCCGGCGAAATCAACGCGCAGGCAGCGGAGTAGCCGAGCAATCTTCTCCCTCGCCCCGCGCTTGCGGGGAGAGGGTCGGGGTGAGGGGCTCTCTCAGCAAAACGCAGTGCGGCGTTTGATCGTGAGTGTCGTTCAACAATCAACAACAAATCTTGGGGAGAGACGTCATGATCTACGAACTGCGAACCTACACCGTAAAGCCTGGCACGCTCGGCGACATGGTGAAGGCGGCGAGCACCGTGTCGCGCGATATCCGCAAGGATGATTACGGCAAGCTCGAAGGCTACTGGTTGACCGAGATCGGGCCTCTGAATCAGGTCCTGCACATGTGGAGCTACAATAGTTACGATGAGCGCGCGCGGTTGCGGGCCGAACTCGCCAGGAATCCGCGCTGGACCGGCGAGTATGTTCCGCTGATCCGTCCCTTGCTGGTTTGTCAGGAAGTCCGCCTGATGAACGCGGTGCGGGCGCCGGTTGCGCCGGCTTCGACGGGTAATGTCTACGAACTGCGCAACTATCGAGGCAAGGCCGCCGGCGGCCTCAAGCAGTGGCTCGATGCGTTCACGGCGGTGCTGCCGGAGCGCGAGAAATATTCGAAGATCGTGGGCCTCTGGACCACCGAAGCCGGGCAGCCGAACGAGGCCTGCCACATCTGGGCCTATCCGAGCCTGAACGCCCGCGCCGAAGCGCGCGGCAATGCCATGAAGGATCCTACCTGGCAGGCATTCCTTGGCAAGGGGCCGGGTTTCCTCGAGGAAATGCACTCGACCATCATGCTGCCGGCGCCGCACTCGCCGTTGCAGTGATGCGCGCCGCGCCGACTGACCTCAAGTGCCCTTCAGGTAGTAGTTGGCGCGCTTTCCGAGCGCGATCCGCCGCAGTACGCGGCGCATCGCCATGGAGGCGCGCAGCGGCCTGATGGCGGTCGTGACGGTGCGATAGAACGCCAGCTTGAGCGTATCGAGCAGCGGCTGCGTCCCGGGCGGCTGCTGCGGCAGGCCGATGCCGCGCAGCATCGAATTGAAGAAGTGCAGGTCGTTCATCCGCCGCACTTCGCGCGTCTTCCAGGTGATCGCCATCGAGATCGAGAACGAGCCTGCCGTGCGCACCCAGTGCGGCCACTGGTAAGGCACGTAGCAGCCGTCGCCCGCGAACAGATGGAATTCCTTGCCGCGAGGCGCAAAGCTCTCGTCGTATTTCAGGTTGCGATGCTTGGTCATCGAGCGCTCGATCTCGTCGTCGGAGACGATCGAGCGGTCGGCATTGTCGAAGATCGTGAAGTATTTTTCGCCGTGGATGTGCACGAAAAAGTTGTCTTCGCTGTCGAGATGGAACGGCGTGGTCGAATTCGGCGAAGACACGAACAGGAAGCCCTCGATCTGCTCGAAGCCGGCGTCAGCCACGCTGTTGAAGCCGCGCGCGCGGGCGACCGACAGCAGCGTGTCCTCCAGCAGGGTGCGATATTCCGGCGAGTTCTCGACGCGCTTGAGCACCATCCAGGCGCCGGCGGTTTCGATGCTCTTGACTACTTCGACCGGGTCAAGGTCCACGGAAGGAATCGCGTCGGGATCCTGACTGATCGCGACCTTGCCGGAATTGTATTCGATCAGATCGCGCGGCAGTTCGGAGGCCAACTGTGCGATGCGCGGCAGCATCAGCAGCGGATGGCCGGCCAGCCTGTGGCGGATCGCGAACGGTTTCAGCGGAAAGTCGCGCCGCAGCGCGTCACGATCGGCCGTGATCACGGGCGCGACGGATGTAAGTGTGTTCACGAGGATTTCTCCTGATTTTTTCTAAGCAGATGAACGAGGCGCCGCGCCGGTTCGCGGATTGCGCCACGCAGCGCGAGCGAAGCGCGGGCCAGCGGGACGACCAGGTCGCCGCGCCGCAGCGGGATCAGGACGTCGCCGATCGCAAGGCGGCCGCGCCAGATCGGATTGATCATGGGATGATCAGCGGCTGCGGTGGAATCGACCGTGACGATGGCCGGGTCGGCGCAGAGATGCCGTGTCAGGTCCAGCGTCAGCTGCACGCCGGGCGAAAATCGTGCGAAGCTCTCGTCGACGCCGAGCTTGAAGTAGAAGGCGCGATCCTGGTGGCGCAGTACGATCGCGGCGGCCACCGCGGTCTCGCCGGCGCGCAACGTCACAATCTCGCACTGGCCGGTCTCGGCCAGCGCCGCAGTGGCGCGGCGGACGAAGGCTGCGTCGCCTGCCTCCTGTATGAGCGCAGTACCCCGTTTGCCTTTCCAGCCGCTGGCTTCCAGCCTCAGGAACGTTTCGACCGCAACGGCCATTTCGGCCGGCGTGCGCGCCACCTCGAAGTCGACGGTGCCGTGTTCGGCGAGGCGGTTGCGCTGGCGGCGCAGTTCCTTCAGCTTCTTGGCGCCCAGCGCATCGCGCAGCGCCTCGTCGGCGTCGCGCGAGGCATCGAGGCAGGCGCGGACGTGCGATTGCAGCACGAGCGGCGCCATGCCGTCGCGATGCAGCACGCTGGCGAAGGCTTTCATCGCCGCGCCATCGAGCGAGGTGTCGCGCAGCATCAGCGCGTGGGCGCCTGCCTGCCGGGCCTGTTGCAGAATGCTTGCGACGGCATCTTTCGCCGCGTCGTGATCGAGCAGGGGGGTGCAAAGCGTGCCATAGGGATCGGCGCTGACGAGCACAGGCAGCGGGATCTTGTAGGCACGCCACATCGAAATGACCGGCATGAGCCCGATCAGTTTCGAAGCATCGCTCCATGCATCAAGTGCCGAGGCACCGGTGCGGCCCCGTGCGGTTGCGTTCACCGCCAGCTCCCAATCGGCCAGATGATAGCCGTTCGGCTCGATGGCGCGCTCAGCGAGCGCGCGCCATGCGAGCGCGGAGATGTCTGCGAGCGGCGTCAGACCGCGGTTCGCATTCGCGGCCGGCGCAGATGCTCGCTTGGCATCCTTGTTCGATGCAGGACGGACTACCGCTGCTTCAGCAATATCGACCACTTCCCCGTATCCCCATTCGCGATTTATTCGCCGCCGACGCCTGCGGGCGTTGCCTGCTTTCATCGCGTTCACGGTGCGATGTTAGGCGAGAGAAGTGGAAAATACGGATCGTGCCATCCATCGATTTGAATGGTCGCGTTAACCGGTCGTCCACCATACGTGGGCGCCGACCGCCGTCAGGCCACCTCGGCGGCCGCCTCGGTGAGGAATTTGGCTTCGAATTCGTCAGCCGGCATGGGTCGTCCGAAGAAATAGCCTTGGCCTTCCTCGCAGCCCATGCCGACGAGGAAGTCCGCGGTGGCGCGGTTCTCGATGCCTTCGGCGATGACCGAGAGGCCCAATTGCCTGGAAAGCCCGATGGTCGAACTGACGATTGCCGCGTCGTCGGGATTGGCCAGCAGGCCGAACACGAAGGAACTGTCGATCTTCAGGCCGTCCAGCGGGAATTTCTTCAGATAGCTGAGGCTGGCAAAGCCGGTGCCGAAATCGTCGAATACGATGCGGACGCCGAGTTCCTGAATCTTCAGGAAGGTGTTCAGCGCGGCCTGTTCGTCGTGCAGCAGGATGTCTTCGGTGACCTCAAGTTCGAGGCTGGTCGGACTTAGACCGGTCCGCATCAGCGCCTGCGCGACCGAAGCGGCAAGGTCGCCCGAGCGGAATTGCGAGGGCGAAAGATTGACGCCGATCCGCAGCTTGTGACCGGCACGTTCCCAGGCGGCGGCCTTGGCGCAGGCGGTCTGCAGAACCCATTCGGCGATCCGTTCGGAAATCGGGGAGGTGTTGACCACGGGCATGAACGCCCCGGGCGAGACCAGGCCGCGGAGGGGGTGACGCCAGCGGATCAGCGCTTCGGCGCCGATCAGGCGGCTGTCGGCCAGATGCAGTTGCGGCTGGTAGAACAATTCGAACTCGCCGCGTTCCGCAGCCTGCGCCAGTTCCGCTTCCAGCGTGAGGCGGGTTTCAAGTTCGCGACGGATGGCGTCCTCGAACATCACATAGCCGCCGCGCCTGGTGGCCCTGGCGCGGCTCAGCGCCATATGGGAATTGCTCAGGAGTTCATCGGCGCTACGGCCGCCATCCGGAAAAACGGCGGCGCCGATACTGACCCTGACGCGATGCTCGCGGTTGCCGGCCAGCAGCGGCGCGTTGAAGCTGGCGCCGATCTGGTCGGCGAAGCGGCTGACGTCTTCGTCGATATCGGTTGTCCGAACCGCGATCGCGAACTCGTCGCCGCTCAGTCGCGCGACCATCCCCGCTGCCGGAATTGCCTTCGTCAGCCGATCCGAGATGGCGCGCAGCACGAGATCGCCGCTGGCGTGGCCCAGCATGTGGTTGATCTGCTGGAAGCCCTCCAGGCCGATCACCAACAGCGCCACCTCGCGTCCGTCTTCTTCGGCGCGCGAGATCATCGTGGCCAATCCGGCATGAAGCGTATTGCGGTTGATGAGGCCCGTCAGCGTATCGTGCTCCGCCAGGTAGCGAATTCGCTCGGCTTCGCGCTTGCGCACGGAGATGTCGCGCAGGATCGCACCGAACTGGATGCCGTCGGTGCCTTGCCAGCGGGAGAAGCTGGCCTCGACCGGAAACTCCTCGCCGTTACCGCGGCGTCCGTTGAATTCGACCAGCGTTCCTGCGGTGAGTTGTGCGACGTTCCTGATCGAGAATGAAGGCGCAGCGCCGGTTTCATCTCGGGCGCAAATCTCGTCGAACGCCCGGCCGATCATCTCTTCCGGCAGATAGCCGAAGATCGCCGTCGCGCCGGGATTCCATACCGTGATCAGGTAATTGGAATCGGTGCAGACCAGGCCGTCGCCAAGCGACATCGCCACGCGCTGAAACCGGTTCTCGGCGACCCGCCCCAGCAGATCCCTGATGTCGATCTCGTCGAGCGCGATGGCTACGATGTAGACGATGATGGCGATGTGGAACAGCGACGTGTCGAGGATAAGCGGGAATACCGCCTGTAGCAGGCAGGCTGTGGCCTCGATGCCGACCGCCAACACGGCGAGCATCGCCACGCGCCTGCCGGCGGAGACACGACGCCACGTGAGCAGCATGATCAATCCGAGCAGGACCAGCCCCGCCAGCGTGACGACAGGTGAAGTCCATTGCAGGGCACGGTTCTGCAGAAGCGATTCCGCCGCCAGTGTTTGCAGAACGGGGCCTGACAGGATCACGCCGTTCGGTACGCTGAAGCGATCACCCAGTTCGAGTGCGGTGCCGCCGACGATGACCTTCTTGCCGCGCAGTCCTTGCAGCGTCGCTTCGTCGCCGCGCAGCACGTCGATAAACGATACCTTCGGTATGCCGGCAGTCCGGATGCTGAAATCGATCAGGAACGGCGAGCGCTTGTCGGCGTATTGCCCTGAGAGCACGGCGGCCATCGAGGGTACGAACTCACCGTTCAGTTTCTCACCGAACGGGTAACGGCGAACCAGGCCGTCGGGCCCGACCTCGACATTGACGACCGCGGGCCACGAGTGCTCGGAGAATTGCTTCAGGGGACGATTGACGTGAAGGGTCGTCCGGTCGGTGCGGGGCTGCTGGAAGGAAGGCAGCACCACCGATCCGCCGGCGCTCTCCAGCGCATCCGCGAAGTTGCGGTCGGACGCTGCGTCTGATGGCGTGGAGAAGTCGACATCGAGCGCGATGTCGTGCGCGCCTGCCTTCTGGAACTGCCGGAGCAATTCGGCGTACAGCGGCCGCGGCCAGGGCCAGACGCCGATCCTGTCGATGGACTGGGCGTCGATCGCGACGACCACGATTTCGCCGCTGGCCTGCCGCGACTGCCAGGCGAACCGCAGATCGGCCAGGGCATGGCGAAGCGCGCCATGCCAGCCGCCTGACAAAATGATTGCCAGCGCGACCATCACGAACAGATGCGGACGATATCGTTTCAAGGGAGCACCATTCTGGTGTTTTGTCTCGTTGTCGGGCCTGCCAGACCACGGTCCTGCGCGGTTGGTTTCGACTAGCTATTTGTAGCGTCCGTAGGCGTGGCCGCGGCCATTGCCATTGGCGCCGTTTCCATTTCCGTTGCCGTTGTTTCCGTTCGCGTTGCCGTTGCCGTTGCCGTTTCCGTTATTGCCGTTTCCATGATTGCCATTGTTGCCATTGCTGCCGCCGTCTGAGCCGCTGACGGCTGCGATCGTGCTGCTGACGCCCGAAGTGGCTGCGCTGCTTGCGTTCGCGGCATTGTTGTTGCCGTTACCCTGGCCGTTGTTCGAGAGGGCCTGATTGTCGCCGGGGCCGGATGAACCCCAGACCGTGGCCTTGTTGCTGGCTGCATTCCGCGCCCTGCCATGCGCCACCGCGTTGTCGCGGGCGAGACCGTGCGTGGCGCGGTGGACGTTCAGGCGGACTTCGCCGATCGCCGACGAGATGCGTGTGACGCCATGTCCTGCGGGATGTGCGCCCGCCTGCCGCGACGATTGCGCTCGATCGTTGCCGTCGCGCGGCGCGGGGAGGCCTGCGCGCTGCACTGGAACTTGCTGAACGGAAGGCGCGCGCGGTTTGCCTTGCTCGATCGGGCTGAACGTGCCCTTGCCGCCCAGCGACAGGCCGGCCTTGCCATTCGCGAAGGCGGTCGCATGTTGACCGGCCATCACCTGGGCGATCTGGCCGGTCTTGAAATCGGCGACCTGGACCTGGCCACGGATCACGTCGACGCTGGTCTTGCCGGCGGCGATGGTGACGCGAAACTGCGTGCCCTTCACCACGGCGGCGAGATACGGCGTCTCGACCTCGAAATGCTGGACGTTGCGCTTCTCGACCTCGAGCAGGATCGAGCCGGCCTGCTGCACGATTGTCGTCGACAGCCCTTCCTGCTTTTTGGCGGGTACGCCGACCACCGAATTCGGCGAAACGAGGATGGTTTCTTCGCCGCGCCTGAGGAGTACACGTCCGGTACGGCCGGTGCGGATGGTATCGCCCGGCTGCACGAGATCTTCATGCTTCACCGAGGCCTGCTGCACGCCGGTGCTGGTGAGCCAGACCTCGCCCGATGATTTGCCGACGATCCAGTTGTCGCCGTCGGCGGCGAGAGCGGCAGGGGCGGAAGCCAGGATGGCCGCTGCCGTGAGTATTCCCGAGATCCGATGGATCGCACGCATGAGACGCTCCGATTGCCGGTTTGTCCCGAAGGCTATTGGAAATGTTTCAACATTGCGTGAGTGGGTCCCGCATCCTGCGGGGTGCGGATTAACCATTCATTGACCATAAAATTCTATTGAAAATCATATGGCTAGGGGACCCACCAGCGCGGGGCGATCGGCCTCCGTAGATCTACGGAGGTGCGCATGCTCACCTTTGATCGGGTACCGGCTAATCACGGCCGCGCTCGGCGTTTGGGGTGCAATCGTCTCTTTTCCGGCGCAGGCGCAACCGGCGAACCAGCCCGGCTACGCACCGCTGCAGACCGAAAGGCGATTTGAGGACCAGCAATCGGCCCAGTCGTCGGCCCGACGGCCGCGATTGCCGATGCCGCAACTCACGCAACCGGCCGGGCAGGGCGACTCCAGGCCGATGTTCGTGCTGCGGAGCGTTTCCATCACCGGCGCTGCCGCAATACCGCAAGACCGCCTGGTTACGGCGTATCAACCCTATGTCGGGAAAAAGGTGTCGCAGGCCGACCTGGCTGCGATTTCCGCGGCGGTCGGCGACGTCTATCGCGACGCAGGGTTTCACCTCAGCCGCGCGATCGTTCCGCCGCAGGACATCCAGAATGGTCGGGTTCACCTGCAGGTCATCGAGGGCAGCATCACTGAAGTGGCGTTGAAGGGCGATGGCGCCGAACAGTTCGGCATCCGGCCGATGCTCGATGTTGTAGTCGTCGAACGACCCTCGAAACTCTCCACGCTCGAGCGGCAACTGCTCCTGATCAATGGCCGGCCCGGCGTGCGCATCGAGGACACCGCGATCGAGGAGATCGGCGCCGCGAGTGGACATTTCCGCCTGATCGTTTCGCTGAAGACCTGGCACCTATTCGGTTCGGTCGGCGTCGACAATTTCGGATCCGCGTCGGTCGGACCGTGGCAGAGTTACGGGACGGCGGCCTTCAATTCCATACTCGCGCCCGGCGATTCCCTGGTGGTCAATCTTGCGACCACGCCCGGCGATCTGCGACAACTCGCGTTCGGGCGGATGGCCTACGACGTGCCTGTCGGCACCGACGGCGCCCGCATCGGCACGTCGGGCTTCTACAGCGAGGTCCGGCCCGGCGACTACAGGCGTCTCTTCGGCGATACCATCAAGACCGAATGGTTCGAAATCCGCGGCAGCGTTGCGCCCGTGCAATCGCAGAAGTCCAGCCTGGTCCTCACGGCCGCCGCCGGCTTCAGCAACGTCTATGAGAACGATGTGTTCGGGCCGATCTACGCCGATCATATCCGCACCCTGAGCCTGACGTCCGACTACCGGCTGCAGGACAATCTCGGCGGCAACAACTTCCTGACGGTGAACTATCGCCAGGGCATCGACGTTCTCGGCGCCTCGCATCGCGGCGATGATTATCTGTCGCACGATGGCGCGTCCGGCAAATTCTCGGTGCTGAATTTCTGGTACACGCGCTACCAGACGCTCTCGGATGCATGGTCGCTGAAGCTGGCTTCCGCCGGTCAGACGGCGTCCGGCCCGCTCTTTACCTCGCAGCAATTCTATCTCGGCGGCCTGGCGTTCGGGCGCGGCTACGGCAGCGCCGAGATCAGCGGCGATAACGGGATCGCCGGGACGGTCGAATTGCGCTTCGACCAAAAGGCGAACTCTCAATATCTGAGCGGCTATCAGTTCTACGGTTTCGTCGACACGGGCCTCGCCTGGAACGACGGTTACCAGCCGAGCGATGGCCTTTCGCTCACCTCGGCGGGCGGCGGCGTCAGGTTCTTCCTGACAGAAGGCCTGCAAGCGGACATCGGCGCGGCCGCGCCGCTCAGCTATCGCGCGCCCGACAATCCCGGCCGCGGCGCACGGGTGCTGTTCTCGCTGACGAGTGCCTTGAAACTCTGCCCGGTCCGGACGCAGACGCGCTGCCAGTGACATAAGGCGAGCGCCTTGCACTGTCGTTGCCGGATCAGGCGCTATATCGGCTCGTAGTTCTCGCCAAAGCAGGCGTCGTCGGCTTCGACCTGGCGGCGATCCGAGATGACGCCATCGGAAATCTCGATGCGATAGATCTGCACGCCCAGCGGCTTGCCGATGACGGAAATCACTTCGGCCTTGACGCATGCAGTCCAGCCCGGTCCACGCAGATTGGGGCGTGGCTCGGAGACGCGTACCTGCGTCGGACGCGCGGTCTGCATGAATACCGCGTCCAGCTTCTCTCTCAGCATCGTCTTGACGTCGGGCGGCGCTGCGAGAGGCGGCGGCTCGGGCGCCTTGGCGCGCATGAACTCCGGCACCGGCGAGCGGATGTCGGCGAAGCCGCACCCCGCAAGCATCAGCGCCGCGCCCGCCATCAGCGCCATATGAATTCCGATCCGCCGCATCCGAACGCATTTTACCTCGGAGCGGCCACTCGCGGAACTGGATATGTTGCATGATTAACAATCCCAGGATTGTGACTTGCATCACCGAGGCCGACTCCGACCTGCGGCATAAACGCCGTTGATTTCAGTCGATGTCACGCCCCACATGGCGCCGCGGATTGAACCTGCTGCTCGAAGGATGTGACCAATCTGTACCCTGCAAACGCCGCTGGAGGTGCCTGCAATGTTCCGTCGCGCTATGCTCAAGTTGATGATTTCAGGTGCGGTCCTCCTCGGCGCGCAGTCCGCGTTCGCGGAAAATCGCCTCGCTCTGGTGATTGGACAATCCGCCTACCGTTCGGTGCCGGCGCTGCCCAATCCGGCCAATGACGCCAGGGCGGTGACACAATTGCTCACCGATTCCGGCTTCGAAGTGTCGACGGCTTCCGATCTGTCGCAAGGCCAGATGCGGGAGAAGGTCAGCGAATTCGCCGGCAAGGTGGCAGCGAAGGGCGCCGATACGGTTGCTCTCGTATTTTACGCAGGCCACGGCCTGCAGATCGACGGCGAAAATTATCTGGTCCCGGTCGATATCGACGTGAAGCGCGAGGCTGACATTCCGCTGCAGGCGGTGCGGCTCAACGACATCCTGAACACGCTGGCGTCGGTGCCGAGCAAGATGCGCATCCTGATGCTCGACGCCTGCCGCAACAATCCGTTCCCTGACATCAACAAGACCACCGGCGGCGGACTTGCGATCGTCGATGCCAAGGTCGGCTCGCCCGGCACCTTCCTGTCGTTCTCGACTTCGCCGGGTGCCGTTGCGGAAGACGGTACCGGCTCGAACAGCCCGTACACCACCGCGCTGCTTGCCGCCGGCAAGGAGTCCGGCATCCCGATCGAGGAAACCTTCAAGCGCGTGCGACTTGCGGTGAACAAGGTCACCGAGGGACGGCAGACGCCGTGGGACAGTTCTTCGCTGACCGATGATTTCAGGTTCTCCGGTCCGTCGGTCGCTGGGCCGAAGCCCGCCGCGACGCCCAAGAAATCGGTCGCCGAGTGGACGCGCGACCTGAAGGGCAAGCCGGTCGAGGCGGCCAACGAGATCATCGTGGCCGACGGCACCGACGAAGCCTACGAGGCTTTTGCCGGCCTGTACGCGCAGACGCCGCTCGGGAAGCTGGCGCGCGAGTGGCTCGATCGCCATCTCCGCATGGTGGCGTGGAACAACGCCGTGCTCCTCAATACGTCGGCCGGCTATCGCGCGTTCCTGGCGAAATATCCCAACAGCGATCTCACCGCGACCGCGCGCAAGCTCGAAGAGCGGCTGCGCAACCGTCCCGACTTCGCGCCGCCGGTTGTCGCCGCTACCGGCCCGGCTTCCGTGCCGCAGACCGTCGCGCTCGCCGCGCCGACCTGTCCCTGCAACACGCAGCCGTCGTCGCCGGCGATCAAGAAGGTCAATGTGCCGCCGGTCATCAAGCGCGTCGATCCCGTGCCGCCGAAGCGGGCCGATCGCAAGCCGCCGCGGCGCGCTGCTCCCGAGCCCGAGGATGAGGTGGTCGTGGTTCGCCGTCCGCCCCCGGTCGTGGTTTACCAGCCGGCACCGCCTCCGCCGGTCGGCATTGGCATCGGCATCGGTATCGGCGGCGGTGGCAGGTACGGTGGCGGCAACTATGGCGGTGGTGGCTACGGAGGCGGCAGCTACGGCGGCCGGGGTAGATACTGAGGCTGTAATCGCGTAATCGATCCCGCAAGCGTTGCGCTTCGCTTGCGGGGTCATGATGCGAATTCGGTCCGGTCTGCTCGCCTTCTTCATCGGTATCCTCTTTCCCGGTATCCAGCCCAACGCATTCGCGTGGGAGCACTGGGGCGGCGATCGCGGCGGATCGCGGTTTTCGCCGCTCAATCAGATCACGCCGGGCAATGTCGATAGTCTCGTCCGCGCGTGGGAGTTTCGCACCGGCGATCTGGACCGTCGCGCGCCCGAGATCATGAGGCGGACGAAGTTTCAGGCTACCCCGCTGCTGGTCGAAGACAGCCTGATCTTCTGCTCGCCGTTCAACGAGGTCATCGCGCTCGATCCCGGCAGCGGTGCGCAGAAGTGGCGGTTCGATCCGAAAATCCCGACTAATCAACGCCCGGCCAACCGCTACAATTGCCGCGGCGTGGCCTATTGGGTCGACGACAAGGCCGTTGCGACGGCCGCTTGCCGCGCGCGTATCTTCACGGGCACCAACGACGCGCGCGTGATCGCGCTCGATGCGAGGACCGGCATTCCCTGCGCCGATTTCGGCGCCAATGGCGAAGTCAGGATCGATACCGGCATGCCGCTGGATTGGCCTGGCGAATTCCAGATCACGTCGCCGCCAATCGTCGCGCGAGACACCGTCATCATCGGCTCCGCAATCGCGGACAACCGCCGCGTCGAGGCGCCGCCCGGGACGGTGCGCGCGTTCGATGCGCGCACGGGGCAGCCGCGCTGGAGTTTTGATCCGCTTGTGCATGATGGCGTCGTCGCCGGTCACGCCAATGTCTGGGCGCCGATGTCGGTGGACGACGAACGCGGCCTGGTGTTCCTGCCGACATCCTCGCCGAGCCCCGACTTCTGGGGCGGCAAGCGGCCCGGCAACAACGAGCATGCCAATTCGGTGGTGGCCTTGCGCGCCGAGACTGGCGAACTCCTCTGGTCGTATCAGACCGTGCACCACGACGTCTGGGATTACGACCTGGCGGCGCAGCCGACGCTGGCGCGCATCGACACCGGCGGGGGCGAGCGCGATGTCGTTATCCAGCCGACCAAGCAGGGTTTTGTGTTCGTGCTCGACCGCGACACCGGCAAGCCGGTTTGGCCGGTGGAGGAACGCAACGTTCCGCAGGGCGGTGCCGAGGGGGAAGTGCTGTCGCCGACGCAGCCGTTTCCGACCCACGTGCCGGCGCTGCTGCCGCAACGGATTTCGGCCGACGACGTGTTCGGCGTGATTCCATTCCGCGATAGCGGGATCTGCCGCGAACAGATTGCTTCGGCACGCAACGAGGGCCTCTACACGCCGCCGTCGACGCAAGGCACCGTAGTGTATCCGATGACCGGCGGCGGTGTGAACTGGGGCGGGGCCGCGTTCGATCCCGTCAACCAGATCCTCTATGCCAACACCTCGCGCGCGGTTCACATCGTCAAGCTGCTGCCGCGCGCTACCGTGGCCGAGGGGTTCAACCCGCCGCCCGGTCACGATTTCGGACGGCAGCAGGGCGCGCCGTTCGCGATGACGCGCGCGGTTGCGGTGTCGCCGTTGGGTCTGCTGTGCAACAGGCCGCCATGGGGCGAGTTGGTCGCGGTCGACCTGAAGGCCGGCAAAATTCTCTGGCGCTCGCGGGTCGGCACCACGGAGGATCGCGCGCCGCTTGGCATCGCCTTCTCGTGGGGGACGCCGCTCGTCAATGGCGTTGCGATCACGGCCGGCGGCCTCGCTTTCTCCGGCGCGCTGGACGCTTACCTGCGCGCCTTCGACGCCAAGTCGGGGCAGGAACTGTGGCAGGGACGGCTGCCGGTGCCCGGCGTCGCCAATCCGATGACGTACATGTGGAAGGGCGAGCAATATGTCGCGATCGGCGCCGGCGGCCACTCGGAGTCGGGTACGACGATCGGCGATAGCGTGGTGGCGTTCCGGCTCGCGCGGCCGGGCGATTCCCCCTCGCTGTGGTCGCGCACCATCGATCGGCCCGGTGGGCGGTTTATCGGCGGGGCAGTGGTGGCCGGGCTCGTGGCCTTGATGATGGCGGCCTTGGTGCGGCGATGGTGGCGGAGCAGGGCGCATCGGGTGTAACGGGAGTCTCGTAGGATGGGTAGAGCGCAGCGAAACCCATCGATCAATATGCGCGGAGAGATGATGGGTTTCGCTGCGCTCTACCCATCCTACGAATGCAACTTCGCGTTCTCGCGACATGTTCTGCCCGAGGTTTGCATCTTGGTTTGCCCTCTCGAAGTGGAGGGCGCAGGGAAGACCGGGTGCGCGCTGCACCCGCGGTCTCGTGTGCAGTTGCGCACAAGAAGACGCGCACACGAGCATACAGGTTCAGCGGGAGCATCCCGGCCTTCCCTGCGCAGTGGCTTTACGACTTACTTCGTGCTCTCCCCAGTGAACGGCTCTTTTGCCACTGTCACCCGCGGAAGCTTGCTTCCGCGAACTTGACGCCAGCACCGCGACGTCAGGACCACACGACTTCGCCGTACGCTTCATGCGCATTCGTCTTGCGCGCAATCTGCGTCCACCGCATCTCACCGCGCGTTCGTGACGTGCGCACGCCCCTCTCATCGGGTGAGACGCGCGGATTCAATCACTGATTTGCCCGACGGCACGAGCGGAATATTTTTCCGCAAGGGGATGGACGGCTTTTGACTGATTTGCCCGTCGTGTTGATATGTCGCACGAGAAACGCGAATTCGTCCTTGCGCGCGCCGCGAAGCACCTTTGTAGGGTGGGCAAAGCGAAGCGTGCCCACCGTCGCTTGCACCAACGATGGGATGGTGGGCACGTCGCTGGCGCTCCTTTGCCCACCCTTGTATTAGCGCGCTGGTTTATCCTGACATCGTTCCATGAGGAATGGCCCAGCCTGGGTGGCCGCCCGGGCTGGGCCGCCGATTGATCGGATCGATGCCC